>Ga0208903_1000549_pt1 | contig 29179 bp, 34 predicted proteins | sample AntAceMetag02UKJ_FD_184769 | JGI IMG/M metagenome (GOLD analysis project Ga0208903, IMG submission 184769) | Saline lake microbial communities from Ace Lake, Antarctica - Antarctic Ace Lake Metagenome 02UKJ (SPAdes) (version 2) | ecosystem: Environmental > Aquatic > Non-marine Saline and...
TGGTTAGCTACTGGTTAGGCTACTGGTTAGGCTACTGGTTAGGCTACTGGTTAGGCTTAAAAATTTTAGAACAGATAATGAGAGACATGAAGGCAAATAAAAAAATTGATTAATTTGCAAATAAGAATCATTCTCAACTATAAATCTAAGTAAATAGCTATGCAGTGGTTACAATAACCAGTTCCATTTGTTATAGAATATAAATAATAGTTCTATCCAGTGCAACACTGGTTACAATATACCTATCATACCACACCCCCCTTCATTATATTTATAATACACCCATAGGGGGAAATTTAAAATCTGAGCCTATACGTGATGCAGTCACATTTTGTTTAGAAATTATTCTGCGAACCTAAAATACCCTCTATTTTATCATCAAGTGAGTAATCAACTGCATGTCCAAGAAAGTCTTCTGTGAACTCCAAGATAAACTTTTTGCCCTGCAACTGGTCTTCTTTAGGATTTAAAGGTTTCTTATCAGCTTTATAGCTAATATTTAGGTCATTCTTCTTATTTAGATACTTTATAGCATCTGCCATATCTTTAGTTACCTTCTTATTGCCTTTAGTTTGACATAAGGCTTTAAGATATAAGGTTTTATCATTGTTCATGTTAGTATATTCCTCTCTATTAGTCACACTATAAGTAACTCTACATTATCATTATTACATATTGTTGATTGTTTTTCTTATAATCAATAATAATGACTACCAGTTTATCTATTAGTGTCTCTATAAGTAACACTTCATTAACATTATTATATATATTCAATGAATTAACTTATGATAACTAATAGTTAGACTATTAGTGTCTAATATTTAGTGTTATCTAATAGTGGCACCTAGATATTTCTTCTATTTAAACTGTGTATTTTCTTATATTTTGAACCATGTATTGTCTTTTTTATCTTGTCCAAAAAAAAGTTCTAATTCTCTATCAAATAATTCTTCTTTTCTTGTCTTAAAGGACATGTCTTGGTCTTTTGAAAGTTGTAATATCCAATAATGACAAGCCATTTGTAGTGCGTCTATTCTATCGTCTTGCGATAGAGTATTTGCACCTTTTTGTAGTCTACTTATTTGATACATTAATTGGTATCTTAAAGCCTGTTCTGGTGGATAGAGACTGTTAGTCCCCTCATAGTCATTTCTAATAACACTAGCATCTATAATTATTCTATGCTGTGCAAACAAAGGTTCTAGAGTGTCTAGTATTCTTCTATGCTTGTTACTAGTTTGTCTTACTAGTTCTGTAGTACATGGATAGTTCTTTGTTAAATAAGGTTTAAGTAATGCTTCAAACATACCTTGACCAAAGTTTTCTTCAATTAGTATTTTCTGTACTTCATGTTTCTTAGCAATTTCTACAAGTTTATTTAAGACATGTTCAGAGTAACCAGAGTTATAACCCCCTGTTGCAACTACATAAATATTTCCATTTAATATTTTAGTAACACAATAAGCTGTCTCATCTTTACCTTTACCTGATGGGTCAATAGACATTACACAACCAGTGTAATCTATCCAATCCCCTTGTGTCTGCATAGGTCTATAATAAGCATCTCCTTGCAATCCAACATTAGGTAAGTCATTCCATTGTAATTCAGGAGAACTAGCCCATACGACCTTCTCAGGAGCAGTAGTAGGGTTTAAATTAAGGACTACTAAGTCTTTAAGTTTAAGTGGGTATCTGTCTAAATCACTTAGTGTAGTGTCTAATTGAAACTGCATGTTAAAGCCTATACGACCATAACTAGCTTCTCTTTCTAATAAATCTTTTTCATCAAATCTTAATGGGTCAGTAGCTTTACCTATAAGGTCATGTTGCCAAGTGTTAGCAATAACAGGTGCAAGGTTAGAACCATAAGATTTTAATTGTTTCTCACTAGGGTATCTAGCAGTCCAATATCTAATCTTATATCCTCTCTCTTGTAACTTGTTGTAAATACTTTGTTCTGTTTGTGGTGTACCTAAGAATATAATTCTAGAGCCTTCTGGTTTAACAATAGCTTCAAATTCTTTTATTGCTTCTCCAAGTTTGTCTCTCATAAATTGTGTCTGAGTATTTCCTGAAGTTTCTATATCATCTGCAATAATTAAATCTGCTCTACTTCCAGTAAGCTGTGAAGTAATACCTAAAGACTTAACTGAAGGTTGGTGAGATGCTAAAGCAGGTGCAACATCAAAACTAATCTTAGATTGTCTTTGGTCACCTTTAGGCTTTAGATGGAGAAGTATTGGCATCTCCGATAGCAGTCTTAAACAAAACGTACTAAAATCATCTGCTCTATTTTTACTAGCCGACACTACTAATATATTTATTTGTGGGTCGAGTAGTAATCTCCACAATACATAAGTTGAAGTAATCCAACTTTTCCCTACACCTCTGAACGCACTTATGATTGTCCGTTTGTCTCCATTAGCAATATAGTCTGCCAATGAATACTGCATAGTGCTTGGGGGTGGAAGCCTCAAATGTCGCCATGCTAGGTATAAAAAATTTCTAAAATCTTTTAGTTTTTCGTGCATAAACCCTTGAAATTGTTAGTTATTTTTAACTAGTTTCTTCTCTGCAAATGGTAGTTCATCTATTAGATGTCCTAAAGGATTATCGTTTGTTGGTAATCCGTCAATGCCATTATCTTTAAGAAACTGTCTAGCAACATTAAGGTCACTAGCTTTTACATCTTCTTCTTTTACTTTCTTTAATAGCTGTTCTGCTAGTATTGAATGTAGTTCTATTAATTTATCTTTACTCATATTTTATTTCATTTTCCCATGTTTTATCTTCTTCTTTAACTTTTTTACATTCACACCCATCACAAGTGCAAATTCCATACTCATCAGCATGTAAATCTATTTCTTCTCCACAATGACAAGGGTGGTGGCAAGTATTACAAAAACTCATAGCCAATATAAAATTACCAATCCTAAAAAAACTATCAAATTTTTGTAGTTCTTACTTCTGTGAAACCAAAGTAAATTTAATGTGTCTGGTAGTGTCATATTTTTTCAATTCTTATTTCTCTGCATTCAAACCTAACATGGAGTTTTGAATTATTAATTTCTTTAGGGTCTAGACTATTAAAACTTATAAATGATTGTTGATAACCTGCGTTGACACAAGTGTAGTGGTCATCAAACTCATAACCTAAAGTTTGATTTGATGGACAAGTTCCTGTTATTAGAGAGCATAAGTGAAGTATTAAAACATACTTAATCACTACTTAAATTGAAAGTACCCTATAACTCCTGCAACAAGTGTACCTAAAAACACAAGGACACTTAATGCACCCTTACCCTTTAACACATCTTGTCTCAAAGACTTAACTTCTATACTTAACTCTTTAATACTATCTTGAAGTTCCTTCATGCGAAACGCACAAAGTTTCTCATGGCTTGAAAGCCTAACCCCAGTTGTTTGCTCTGCATACATCTGTACTTGGTTAAGTTTTTTTCTAGCCATTAGCCTTTAGGATTATCTGATTTAACTTTAGCTACTGCGTCTTTCCAAGTAGTAGTACCATTTAGTAAGTCTTTGTATTGCATATCCATTTGGTCTTGCCATGTTGGATAAGCTACTGCTCTATCTCTTTGATACTTATTGTTAATATAAGCAGTTTCTAATTCTGTTATTTTAGCTTCAATATCTGATTTTGATATTGGAGTTGTTCCATCATGCCATTCAATATTACAAGTATCAATGTCTGAACCAGTTACAGAAACTTTTGCATTAGGATTTATTTTAAGTATTGCTTTTAATATCATTATGCTCCTATCTCTATTAAAGTTATGTAAGAAGTAGTATCCCAAGAACCACCAAAACTGTTTTGTACTACTGCTGAAGCAAGACTACTTATATTTGCAAATTGTGTTTTATAAGTTAAAGCAGAAGTTGATGAAGGTGAATCTACAACATTAAAACTTGCACTTGATGTTATTCCTGCTTGGTTAACACCAGCCCAATTCACAGCTCCTGTTCTTCCAATTTGAGTTGAACCTCTAAGTAAAACAAGTCTTAAAGCATGGTTTGTATTACCAGTACTAACATAATTACTATTGTGAGTTGCTATTACTAAAACTTTACTTGATGTTGCAGATGGTGTTATTGAAGCAGTTAAAGTAGTATCTGCTAAAGTATTAGATGAACTAGATACTTGTGTGCTAGTATTAGCATGAACAACTTGCAAAACCTTACCACCACCAGCAGAAGCAAAAGTATTATCACCTCTTAAAAAAGTTGTAGCATCAGCAGTACCGCTTCCAAGTCTTGCAGTTGCAACTGTCCCACTTGTTAAATTTGATGCTGATAAAGATGTTAAATCAATATTAGAATTTAGAACTGTAGAAGGTAATCTTGCTACATCAACATTTCCAGTTAAATTAGCTGATGGTATTCCACCAGTTCCACTAATGTTATTTCCATTTAAATCTAAATTTCCACCTAGTTGAGGTGTTGTGTCTTCAACTATATTATCTATAGCATTTGGATTAGCAGTAGCACTTGTGGTAATACCATTTAATTTAGTTTGTAAAGCATCTGTAAATGCGTTTGTATCTGAATTATTTTCATATGCTGTTTTAATCTGTGCATCTGTTTGGTCAGCAGTAGCATTTGTTTCTATTGTATCTAATTTAGTACCATCTGTTGAAACATCTCTACCATCAACTGTAAATGATTGTGTGTCTAGGTTTCCACCAAGTTGAGGAGAGCCATCTTGAACAATATCTGTAAGACTTCCTGCAACAATAGTAACCCAAGAAGTACCATTGTAATATTTAAGAACATTTGAAGTTGAGTTATAAGTTAAATCTCCTTCATCTAAAGATGTTGAAGGGTCTGTACTTGCAACTCTATATCTTTCTGCAAAAGAATTAACTCCTGCAATATTTGTCGCAACAGTATTTACTTTAGTAATAGAACCACCAACATTATTTACATTAGCAATATTTGTTGCAACTGTTCCTATATCAGTACTATCATTAGCAACTGTTGTTACATTACTAGAAATACCTGCCACAGTATTAACATCAGCAATAGCTAAAGCTACTGTTCCAATGTCAGTCGCATCACCTGCTACTGTGTTTATGTTAGCTGAATTAGTATTAACAGCATTTATATTTGAACTGTTTGAATTTACATTTGATACAGCAGTTGAAATTCCTGCTACTGAAGTTACGTCTGAACTAATACCTGCGACTGTACTAATGTTAGCATCAATTCCTGCTACAGTATTTATATTTGAATTATTTCCTGCAACTGTATTAATATTACTTGAATTTGAATTTACTGCATTAATATTTGAAGCATTAGAATTTACAGCATTGATATTTGCAATATTAGTTGCTACTGAATTAACATTTGTAATAGAACCCCCAACATTATCTACGTTAGCAATACTATTAGCAACTGTATCTATTTCTGAAGTTGCTTCTAATAAATCATCAGCAACAGCTTGAACTTCAGTAAGTTTATTTTCTACTGCTTGAATATCTGAACTAATATTTGCAACTGCTGTAACATCTGCACTAATACCTGCAACTGTAGTTACATTGCTTGACACACCTGCTACTGTAGAAATATTTGTGTTATTTCCTGCAACTGTATTTATATTTGTTGCGTTTGCATTAACTGCATTGATGTTTGTTGAATTTGAATTTACTGCTGTAACAGCACTTGAGATACCTGCAACCGAAGTTACATCACTATCTATACCTGCTACTGTTGTTACATTAGCTGAAATATTTTCTACTGCCGATACATCACTTGCAATACCTGCAACGCTTGTAACGTCTCCAGAAATTCCTGCTACTGTCGTAGTGTTAGCTGATATTCCTGCAACTGTTGTTACGTTAGCTGAAATCCCTGCTACTGTAGTTACGTTAGCTGAATTAAGACCTACTATATTTACATTAGCTATGTTGTTTGCAACTGTATCAATCTCTGATGTTGCTTCGTTTAAATCGTCTGCAACTGTTTCAATTTCGCTAACTGCTTCTGCTAAATCATTTGCAACTGCAATTACTTTTGCAATATCAGTTGCTACTGTATTTACTGAAGTTATGTTAGTTGCTACTGTGTTAATTGCTACAGTATCAGTTGCGACTTGGTTTATATTTGTGCTGTTAGAATTTACAGCATTTATATTTGCTATATTAGAATTAACTGTAGTTAGAGCAGTTTTGTTTGCTGTAGATAACCAAGTGTTTTCTAAATAGTTTTTTGTAGCAACATCTTGTGCTGACGTTGGGTCTGCTACGTTTGTAATTCTTTTACTTTGTGCATCATAAACATCTGCTGTTGTAAGTGCTAAATTATTTGATTGGTCATCTGTAATTTCTTGAACAGCATAAAAGTTTTGATTAGCTGACATATCAAGTTCAGCTTCAGTTAATACTGAGCCATCTTGGAAATCTACTAGTCTACTATCTACTGGTGTTTGTCTTTCAATTCTAATAACAGCACTACTTGTAGGTGCAGTATCGAATGTAACTGTAGAAGATGAGACTGAAAATGCAGTTGTTGAAACTCCATCTAAATAACATTTGATATGTGTACTATCTATATAGCTGTAACTTATAGAATACTGTGTAGTGCTTCCATTACCAGTATATGTGTTAAATGAAAATTGTGTCATAGTTTATTTCGAGAACTGATATAATCCGTCTAAATCAGCATTGTTGATTGGTAGTCCTTGTTTGGTTTTAAATTTAAAGTTATCTCTTGCTTTAATAGAATTTTCTAATGAAAAATTACCAGTATCATCTTTGGTACTTTTAAAGTTAGTTCTTGTTCTAATAATTTCTTCTTCTACAGCAGTGTGATAAGTTTTGATTATTTGTTTTAAATATCTTGCTTTAGTCCCATCATCTTTATTATTATTATCTAAAACTATAGGGTCACTTAATCTATTATAGTAATCAGAATTGATTACATTTTTTAATCTGTCATCTAAAGATAAACCACGAATTTTTACTTTACCTAGTAATTCCATTTGCTTATTGTAAGCAGTTTGTCCATCACCACTTTTAAATAAAGTTAAATCAATGTCTCCTCTAAGAGTATCATTCATTGTAGGCATATTTATACCTAGTCTTAAAACTTCCTCTGCAACAGGGTCATCAATTTGTTCTGAAGTTGTGAATGGATTAAATAGACCATTAAATAATCTTGTACCTTCAGTACCATGTATTCTTAATTTGTTACCTCTGAAATCATATTTATCTTCAACTTCTCCAAAGCCACTTCTTTTCTTAGCGACATCTAGAATAGTTTTAGTATCTTTATAAAAAGGGTCATTAACTAGTTTTGTCCATACGTTAGGAATGAATGAACCTATTTTAGAATTTTTATAGTTCTTCCATTTTGAAGTATCATCACTTGTTAAAACTTCCATAAAATCAGCAAGACCTTTTAAATAAGTTTTACTTACTAAATTTCTAGAAGCACCTGTCCATAAAGCACCACCAATATTAGCTAAATTATCTGCTGTCGATAAATAGTCGCTAGTATCACCACCTTGTTTAGCTAAAAGAATAAGCATGTTGCCACCAACACGTCTCATGTCTTCTTCACTTAGTTTGTCATACTGCTCGTTAAAATCTGCCATGATGCCAAAGAAAGCACCAAATGGGTCAAACCTTCCGAATTGAACATATTTATGTTTTCCACTTTCTTCATCAAAATATCTAAAAGCATAAGGTAATGCTCCAGTATTTTTCTTTAAATTTCTTAAATCTGTTGAACTTGTAAAGCCTTCTCCTGCTAACTGTCCTTGACTACCTGTAATAATACCTTCTCTGTGTAATATAGAGCCTAGTGTTAAAAGGGTTAAGCCTGTTGCCATTCCACCTCTAGCTTGTGCCATTCTTTCTGCACCTGCTCTACCAAAGAAGTCATCTCTAAATTTACCTCTTGCAAAGCCTAATGGTGTTCTGTCTACGACATTTAACATTAAATTTACAGGTGTTCTAATGAAAGGAATAATCTGTTTTATGAAAGGAAAATCATTAGCAATATCCTGAACTTTTTTAAATATACCATCTAATTCTTGGGTATATGTATTTTCATCAGCTTTTCGCATTGCTGTTTTATTTAATGCACCACCAAACTCATCAAAACCTGCATCAAAGTAATCACTTACAAATTGGTCAAATTCTGAAATAGGTTTTTTAGTTTTTAAATCTGAAGCAACTATTTTAGTTCTGCTTTTGCCATTCTCTATTGCAAGGTCTACACCTTGTTTTTCTAATTCTGTTCTATAAGTAATTTGTCTAAAAAATTCATCTTCAGCATTAAGAAATTTAGTAGGGTATCTTATAGCTTTACCTACTCTATTTATTATTTTACCTGATGTACTATCATTATCTAATACTTCTTTAAATAATCCAGTCTCAGGGTCTTTAACAAGTTTTCTCTTTTGAATTGCTTTTTCAGGAATATCTAATTTTCCTCTTTTACTTAAAATTGTATCTTCCTTAGCAAATGCTAATTTCATGTATCTAACACTATCTGTTAAGTGTCTTCTTAAACCTACATAAGTGCTAATTGCTCTCCTACCCTCTGCTCTTAACATAGCAACTTTCTCAGGATTTTCTAATAAAGATAAAGACATTCTACTGCCAACCATCTTTTCTAAAGGTCTTAGAAATACGTTAGTTAAATTAGAAGATAAGTTAATCATGTGCGTCTTAGGATTAGATAAAAGTGCATTAATCCATACTTCATTTAATATGTCCCAAGTCTTATTTTTAACAGCAAAGTTTAGAACTTTACTAATATTACTATCTCCTGCTTTTGCTATTTGGTCTATAAATATGCTAATATCTCCACCATAATTATCCATTTCTTTAAAAACTAAATCTAAATCTTGTACTATAGGATTTTTTGCAGTTCTGCCTGACATTCTTAATGTCTGACCTGAACTTCTTCCTATTGATAATTTTTGTTCATTAATAACTTTCCATTTAGGAAAGAAACTTTTTTGAAAATATTCTTGAATTTGTGGTTCTTTATTGGATAATTTAGCTAACCTTTTTCCACTATTTGCTAGTGTTTCAATATAACTATTCATTGCCATGATTTTATGTGGTGCTGTCTTCATCACATTTTCTAAGTCTTTAATATCTATTTCTAACTTATTAGGATTACTTCCATAAAGTTTTCTTGCTGTTTTCTCTACAACTTCATCACTTAAAATAATTCTTTTACTTTTAATTAATTTCTCATAAGTTTTATTGAAACTATCTAAACTAAGTAGACCATCTTTATCTAAACTAAGAAATTGTCTAACATTAAAGTTTAAACTTAAATCTAAGTTTTCAATATTACCATCAAACATTTCTTTGTTTGGTGAAGTCTTTTGTGCATTTTGAAATTGTGTTACAACTGCATCATCTAAATCTTTTTGAAGACTTTCTTTAGCTATAATTGTTTCACTATCTGATATAGGTTTATATCTAGATTTAACTATGTCTTCCTCTTTAATTTCTTTTAAATATGTTTCATCTTCAGCTAATTGTTTTTCATTAACTGCTTTACCTTCTGCTAATCCTTTACGATTTTTAAAATATCTAAATGTTCTTAATCCTGCTTCAATACCACCACCAACTAGTCCACCTTCTAAAGCATTTTTAAATCTTGCTTCATAAAAACCTTCGTCTTTTCCTTCTGAACTTAAATAATCAAATAAAGGATTTTCTAGAGATGGAGCAAACTCTGTTACCATATCTACTAGTCTTCCAGTTTCTTCATTAAATGCTGTAAAGTCTGCGATTGCACCTTTACCCATCATCTTTGTAAATTGACCAGTCTTTGATGCTTGGAAGAATGGAGATATTTTCTTAGACGCACCAGTTAATTTTCCTGCTACTCCTAAAACTTTACCACCAGTGAACCAACCAGTTGAAAATTGTGCTATACCTTTAGCTAGATTACCTTGCCATGTATGAGGGTCTCCATCAAAATCAGGTAGTGTTAAGCCATCATTGACACCTTTTTCACCAAATAATAGACCTTTACGTTTATTAGCTTTAAATTCTGCGAAGTTTTCGTAGCCTATTCTACCATTTTCTGCGTCTTTACCAAATACAAAGCCACCAATATTAGTCGCTTCTCCTAAAGTGTCACTTAATCCCTCTGCGAGGTCAACTGTCGACTGAATACCATCTCTAACCCCATCTACAACCCCTATACCTACGTCAGCTATAGCACCTCTTTTCTTACGGAAAGTATTAAACTTATCCTGTGCCATATAATTATTCATAACATCTTCAGAAGTTCCTTCAGGAAAGTCTAAATATTCACCATTAGGTGCTTGTTTTCTTATAGTTGTCATTTATTCGTTTCTCCTATGGATTTTTTAAACATTTCTTTAGTTATTTTATATTTACTTTGAAAATTTGCTGAGTTCATTCTTTGTGCATCTGTTCTTCTTAATGCTATTTCTAACTCAGTAAAACCATAAGTATTCTTTTTAGCTGTTTTTTTATCATCAAAGGTAACCTCAGAAACTTCAAATGATTTTAGTTCTTCAGGATTTACAACAGTAGTTTGCTTACTAGAACTGTCGTCTCCATAAGTAGGTTTATCTTTTGATGCTTCAATTAATTCTTGTTCTTCTTCTTGAAATCTATTTCTAACCCAGTCTTTAAATTTTGTTCTTCTATCAGCTTTAGTAAAACCAAGCTGTTCTCCTGCTACTGGATTTCCTGTTTCTCCTATAGGGTGATTGGCTAACCATTCAATAGCATCTTGTCTAAATTGAAATTTTAAAGCAGGGTCTACATTGTTTATTAGAGAACCTTTTGAATTTGATATAATATCTTGCATAATTCCATCTATTCTGTTTTCAAAATGTCTGTACGTTTTTGAATTTAATAAAGGGTCTTCACCTGAAATTTTAAAATTACTAATTACATCTTTGTAATCATTATAAAATTTTTGTTGTATTTTACTTTGATTTTCAACAAGAAATTCCATTGCTTCAGTGTATTTACCTGTTGTAATTAATTCGTTTAAGTTTTCTTCAATACCCATTTCAGTTTGTGAACTAAAACCAGTTTGTCTCTCAGAAAATATTTTTTTGATTTTTTCTTTTTTATAAGATGAATAAGTGTCCCATCTAGGGTCTTCTTCTTTAGCTTCATTAAAAGTTATATATCTATCTGCAACAGTTAGACCTTCTAGATATTCACCTTGTCTTAATGCTTCAGTTCTTTCATTCCTATCTTTTATTTCTGCTGTCGTTCTATCTTGAAGTTTATCTTTAATTTGAAACAAATCATCTTTAAGACCTTTAATATCTCCTAATTTACCAGTTCCTAATTCTATATGTTTCGGAAGTTCTTCTAATATTTTCTCTGCATATTCATAGTCACCAGTTTTGTCAGCATAATCTGTTAGTGTTTCTAATAGATACTTTTGTGCTGAACCATTACTTAAACCATTTGCAGTTTTATCTTTTATAAATGCTGATATGTTTGCACCAATTTCTGCAAAACTTTTACTTTCATCAAAAAGACCTTGAATACTATTCTGAAAATTAATTTTATATTGTTCACTAATATTAGCCATTTGTGAACTAACATGAGTTTGAAATAATTGTGCTTTAAATCCTGAAGTTTTTTGAAAGAAACCATTTTCTAAATCTATGGGTTTATAAGCACCTAAATTATTTTTAGCTACATACTGTTTAATTTCTTGTGCATAAAACTTTTGAAATGCTTCTGGGTCAGGATTTTCTGAAACTTTCATTTCAGCATATTTAGTTCCTAACATATTAGAAAATATTTGTGCTTTAGTATTAAGTTCTAACTCTTTATATTTATCAATAAAATAAGGATTAGCTTCTTTTGGAAGTGTTCCATTATTAACTCTAGTATTAAATGCTGTTCTATTTGCATTATATTCTTTTAAGGCTTCAGCTTCATTTACTTTCTTTTCTTTAACTTCAGAAGCAATAACCATTTTTGCACCTGCATTATTAACAAAATTATTCAAAGAAGCAGTCAATTCTTTCATACCTGCTATTTCAGGCTTTACTTGTGGTGTATAAAATAAGTTAAAGTCTGAGGATAGAACCTGTCTTGCATCAGGTTTTAAATCTAGTTTATCTGTTTTTCTTGCCATTATTTAGGTGAGTTATAGGTTTTACCACTGGTGTTATAAGTTCTCTTTTCTCGGTTAGTTTTTAAACCTTTAAGTTCTTTTTCTGCTTCCAATGAGTAATATGAGTTAGCCACATTTAAAGCTGAAGATACAAATAGTAATTCAGGATTAGGTGGTTGCACATAAGTTGATTGTGCTTCTTGACCAAACTGAATTGCTTCTAAATTTCTTTCATACTGTGCAATATCAATATTTAGATTAGTATTTAATGAAGCCATATAATTACCCTCTACTCTGTAGAAGTCTCTCATTAATGCTTCTGTTGAGCCTGACATAGCTAAACCTGAACCTGATACATCAGAAATAAAATCACTTCTTGCTCTTTTAGATTTTAAGTTAGCTTCATAACCTTTTTGTTGAGTAGCTTTTACTTGTTGATTAATTTTTAATTGCTCTGAAGCATATCTTTGAATAGCATTATTCTTTGCTATTTCATTCTGTCTAATCTGTGCATTGTAGGTATTCTTTTGTACCTGTTTTTGTTGTTTGTACTCCATTCCAGAGGACAAAGCACTTCCAATCATCATAGCTGTTGTTGGTTCTACACACATATTCTTATAACCTCATAAAAGGGTTCATTTAAAACTCCGTATTTTTTCTTGTTAATAAATTTGAAACCACACCACTTTAACCATTTGATGTGTAGTGAATTTCTGCAATCCACAAAGTTCCATAAAATCTTGTATTTTGTATTTAAGAAATCAATTACTTTTTTATTTTCTCTTAAAAAGGAATATTGAATATCTTTTAATTTGTCTGTTGCTAATAACCATATTGCACCACTAACTGTAATTCCAAATATTGCTACTGGTTCTTTCTTTAAATTAACAATCGTAAAAACTATCTGTGAGTTAATATATGAATAATATAAAGCAGGGTAAGGCAACATTCCTGAAGCTGATAAAATTTCCCTTTTATCTTCAAATCTTAATCTAGGTGCTAAATATTTAATGTCTTCAACTGTTGCTAATCTAAAATGGTTATACTCTTGAACTTGCTGTAACATAATATCCTTGCCAACTTGCGTTGATAAAATTACAAGGCAAATGACTATCAGAAGCTAGTGTTACTGTAAGTTTGTCACTTTCAGATTGAACAGCAAAGGTGTAATCACCATCAGCTAAATTAACAGTACCTAGTAATCCTGTTCCTGTAATCGTTCCTGTAAATGTTGTTGATGAATTACTTCTTCCTACTGGTGTAACTACAGTTGTAAAATAACCAGTGTTGTTATAATTAACACTCCAATTTCTTATTTGTAATCTACCTTCTTTAATAGATATTCTTGAACCTTGTGCATCAGCTTCTTGTATAAATTGTTGAGAAAATACAAATGTAAAAGTATAATCTTCTCCAATAAAATAATCATAAGCAGTAATATCTCCTGAAACTACAACAGAAGTGCCTGTTTGTGATACTATAGTAATTTCTTGTCCTGCTTGATTTGAACCTGTACTTGCTCCTACAATACTTAATGTATTAGTCTTTGTATAAGGTATTGTTATTGTTGTTTGATTAGTACCAGAGTTATAAGTTTCACTAACTCCTGATGTACTATTAGTAATTTTTCTATCTAAATGTGTTAAATAATCAGCACTGGTATCAGTTATAGCAGGTGATATGTCCATTGTTTCTAAGTAGACCCCATCACTTCTCTGGTTCACTATATATAAAGTGTTATCAATAAAATCTATATTTAATATTTTATCTGTAGAAGAAGTACCAAAAGTCCATTTATGCCATGCACTTTGTAATCTCTTTCCACCAGTTACATAATATTGGTGAACATATATTGCATTTTGTTCATTAGAAGATAATGCCAACATAATGTTTTCATTAGTTGCAATTGCTAGTTTGAATACTCCTGAAGGAATATATCTAGGCACATTACTTGTAATATCATCAGCACTTTTAGTATCTGTATCTGATTTAACATAAAATTCTCTAAAGCCTGTAAATGCTCCTTTTTGAAAAGCAAAGAATACATTACTACCTGAACCTATAGGTTTAACTGAAGAAGATGCTTCAAATTCTGTTGATACATTTATTGAAACATTTTCAGGTGTAATTGTACTATTAGTACCTGCTAGTATAAATTGTGTTTGGTCTGAAAATAAAAGTATTCCTTCATCAAAAGATATTGCACTTCTAAGTATTGATACTTTATTGTGTGTAGAAGCTACATCAATTACATCAGTTGCTAATACAGTAGTTACTGTTTCATTAAAAAATGCAAAGTATTCTCCTGACCTTGACATAACAACATTCTCATCAGCTAGAAAACCTAATCTATTTTTATGAAAGAACATGTCATTAATTTTTCTACCAATAAAACTAGGGTCAGGTGCAGAAACTTCATCTCCACTTATTCTTAAACCCCAATTAGGTACAGTATAATCTGTTCCTGATATTGTATAAGTAGAACCATCTACTTGTGAAAATCTAAAATTACCATCTGCTGTTCTTATTAAAACATGTGGCATTGTAGTGTTGTCTAAAGTTGTCTCCATGTTTGGAGAAACACTCTCTTGCCAAACATCACCACTACTATCATATTGAACGTAGTAATCATCAAAACCATTTGTTGCATCACCAGTAATTTTAACAATCATATTATTGATTGCAGGTGAAGGTAAATCTACGAAATTTTGTACTGTGTCTCCAACTATTTGTGAAGCATCATCTCCATAACCATCACTAGCTGAAACTACTAGAGTTCCTGTAGATTTAATTATTGAGAAACTTGAAGTTCCAACATCAGCGAATGTAATATTAGCTATAGTTCCACAAGCTGTTTTAACTCCATCTCTAATGGTTTCTGTATTTGTATCTGAACTTGTAAATGAGAAAGTAGAGCCATCAATAGTTATTGTATATTTTGTTGAAGTAACACCTTGTAATACTGAATAAATAGCTTGTTCAACTTTAGCTGTACTAGTTGTACCACTCATTGCAGTTGTTTTAGTCTTATTAAGAATAAAAGTATAATCAGCAACAGTCATTGCAACAAAGTCATTCTTAGGGTCTGTTGCTGTTAAGTAATTAACTGCTCCTGTTTGTAGTGTTACTGTTTTAGAAACACCTGCTGTTGTATAAACTGCTATTACTCCATTAGTAATTTGTACTAAATATCTTTCACTAACATCTCTGTTAATAGTGTGTATGTAAGCATTATTAGGTGTTGTACTGCTTAATTTTGCTAAATAAGTAGTAGGGGGTCTTTTTTTTAAACCTTCTACAACTGAACTAAAACCATTTTCTTGTGTAGTAGCTTGGCTAGATAATCTCAATACTTCTGGTTGTTGAGAAATACCCTGCACTAAGTTAGGGATAGTCCTAGAGACTAATGCCATTTATTTTCTACCTATCGTATATGCCTGTTCAGGGGTATCAAAAATACTATAATCACCTGTAGATGCTTCAGCTTGTCTTAGAGTAACTAATGCTCTTGCCTCATCTTCTAAAGTAAATTTATGTAAAGTAGTAGCACCTAAAGTTCTATCGTGGAAAACTCTTGCACTTCTTACTGTAATATATCTTTTACATTGTTCAGGTATATCTGCAAAATCTAATAGATAAACTACTTTCATATTCTCTAAATCTTTTGTGAATACTGAAGTATTTGTAACTAAATTAAATAAAATATTATTTCTTTGAACAACATCAAATTCACTTTTTGAATGTAAGTAAGGGTCTAATTCTACTCTCAATACATTTGTTGGTAAAGGTATAGTGTTGTTTCCACTGTCTCTACTTAATGTAACTTTTGGGTGAGTATTAAAATGCCACCCCATACTTTGAATTTCTCTATTAATTTCGTTTAGTACAGATTTAGCCATTGTACCATCTACAGGTAAGCTACCAGTTAAAGTTGATAAAGGTGCTTCACCTATTGTAGAGAGTATAGTATTTACTGCTTCTAGTTCTGTAGTTCTTGTTTGAATTGTCATTTGTTAAATAAATAAACTGTCTATGAATTTATTGAATTTTTTAATTAGTCTGCAAAATGGACACATAATTTTTTCCTTGAATAAGTGTAAGGGGTCAGTCTCCCAACCCCCTACTGTACTTAATAACTAAGTATTAAGCTGTTTTGATTGAAACACAACTTTCAGGTCTCAAAATGTTACTTCCGACTGCCATTCTAGCTGTAATCAATGAACCAATTCTTCTAGGGTCAAATGATGTTTCAACAATCAAATCTTTTAATTTGACAGTACCAATAGCTGACTTGTGAAATAATATAGCAACGTGATTACTTGCATCTACGTTGTATGTATTATTAGCACCAGTTACAGCAGATGAATTATCAGCAAACGCACTAACACAAGTGTTAGATTTGATTACTGGTACTCCACCAATAGATACAACAGTTCCTTTTCCAAAATCACCATTAAGTGAAGAAAAGTCTCTGTTAAGTAACTTGTCATTGTTTGCTAACTGATAATAAATATCAGGTGAAACAACACAGTATCTATCTGAGTTTGGTACATCTTTTTCGTCTAGCTTTTGAATACCTTCAAAGATAGAAGCGATTAAAGATGTTGCATTAGTGTCAGCATCTGCGTCAGTTATTTCATGACCACCATTACCACCTGTAATAGTTGCTGATGCTTGTGAACCAAGAACTGCTAATTGGACTAAGTTTTTATCAATAGTCTTAGCTAGGGCTTGACCCATTTCTTTTGCAAAAATCTGACGAATATCAAAATGATTTTTTAATTCATCAATTTCTGCCACAAAAGAAGAAGCTAAAAGCATGTCATCAACATTGATGATTTTTTCGTTTTGCTTTATTGCATCTCCTAGTATTTCAGCTCCCACTGCGTGGTAACCTGCTGTAGTCGTTCCTGTTACTGGAAACGAACTTGACTTTCCGTTATTTATAGTTCTGACATGTGTCATACCTAGCATCAAATTTTCTCTTTGAAAGCTAGATAGAACTTCGGCAGAATATAATTTTAAGAAAAGGTCGTTGTAGCCAGTTCCAGTTGCATTAACTAGACCCAGTCTACTTGGTGTTGCGTTAGACATAATTGTCTCCTTTTACGTTATTGTTTATATTTAGTTTAACCTTATCTACTTTTCAATTTAGAGAGTTATCTGACGTATCAGGCAATCATCTGAATTTTAATAAGTCACCTCTCTTACAAGAGATGGTGATTATTTCTTTGCTTGTTTTCCTTTGTTCACACCTTGTTTAATAATGTAATTCTGAGTGCCATTAGCACCAGTATTTACTTCTTTTTTTAATTCTTTAAATAAAGCCATTTCTCTTATTTTTTTAAAATTCTTTTTTAAATAGCTTTCTATTACTTTGTTATCTCTCATTATTTTCTATAACCTATACCTGTTTTTCTATTAGCCCATAACTTCTTCCATGACCAAATACTAAGTTTGCTAGAATAATGATTTATAAATAATAAAATATTTTTCACTACTTCCCTTGTCTGTTATATTTTTTATAAATTCTTTTCTCATCTTTGTTTAAATTTTTCTTATGTCTACCAACTTTACGTCTAGATTTTTTCTCATAGTTATTACCTGTCGGTTTAGCCACTATCTTTTCTTTCTTATTATTCTTAATCCACCTTTTTTATTAAAAGTTAGTTTTCCTTCTTTATCTTTTTTTAGTTCCATAGGTATAATGTCAAGGTCAGACAATTTAAGTTTGTAATTATTTCTTTTTAAATCTCTTGCTCTATCAAATTGTGAAAAGTCTTTATATTTTTTATCTGTTCCCTTAATTTCTCTTATTTCTCTCGCCAATAATTGTAGTTCGGTAGTTGACATATCTTTTAATAATTTTGATTTTCTTTTAATCTTAATTTCTGACATTATTTTTTTCCTGTTAATTTATTAGTTAAATTTATTCCAAAACTTCCTGAAATTATTGCAAGAACTGAGTACCAGAAAAGAGGGTCTGCATTTTTTAAAATTTCCCAACCTCTTTCCATATAATCCTGAGTAAAGGGTAAAAAATGTGCAACTAAGATTAAGCCAAATATTAAAGTTAAATATTCATCTTTCCATGAATTATTACTTGCATTTACTTGTGCAATATTTACATCTTTTAATGCTTCAATTTCTCTGACTTTAATTATTTTATCTATTTCTATGCTATGTTGAATACCACCAATAACTTTCTGTCCAATCATTCTAGTTAATGGATTTTTTAAAATAGGTAATATAAAATTAAGCATTTCTTGACCTATTATATTTTATAGAAGTTATAGCTAAATTACTCGGAGAATTATTTTTAGGGTTACCATCTTTATGATGTACGTCTTTACCTTTGATACCAACTCTCTTACTCAACATTCTTCTAGCAAGATTTCTACCTGCTCTGTTCTTCTTTTGTTTTTCAGAAGAATGATAATTGTCATACTCTTTTCTATAATCTCTAGACATTAAAATACTGAACTGTTCCCTAATTTTCTTTCTACATTTTTTCTATACACATGGTCTTTCTCATATCTAGGGTCATTTATTGCGTCAGTAACTTGTGATACTGATGTAAATTGGTCGGTAGATATATTATTAACATTACCTTCAACAAACTTTTGTTGAGATGGAGATGTAACACCTGCTTTAGCCATAAGACCTTGAACTGCCATTTTTATTTGTTCTGTAGTTCCAGTATCAGCTAAATCATTAAAAGCATTTTGTTCTGCTTCAGATAAATTAGTTTCTGCCCATGAAATAAGTTCGTTGTATTCTTCTTTACCCCCAACAACTGAATGTATGTTAGCAGTCTGTGTATCAGCTATAGCTTTTTGTCCTGCAATATAGCCATCAACAAGTTCTTTTGATAACCCTTGTTTAGCTAATTCACCATAACTAGCTTCACCAAGTTCACCCTTCTCTGAATATTCTTCTGTAAATTTTTCTAAAGAAGTTACTTGTGGTGTTATTTCATTCTCAACAGTTTTCCCGTCATCTTTTGGAATAGTTAAACCATTAGCTTCTTTTTTAAGTGGTTCTGATTTTTGACTAGAGAATTGTTTTTCTAGTTCAGAGTATGCTTTAGATAAATCTTCAGCACTTTTAAATTTTTCTGGTAACCATTCAGGTCTTTGATTTTCAATAGTTTCAGTTTCAGTGTTTGGTTCACTAACAATTATTTTTGTACCATCTTCACTTTCCAAATTATCAATATCAATACCTTGTTCTTTTAAATCTTTAATTTGGTCTTCTATTGATTTCTCTGCTACAGCAGAATTGATTTCTACTTTTTCCGTTGACATATATTATTCCTATTGGTTAAGGACAAGTTCATCACCTTCAACATTTGCAGTGCCACCAGAGTTAGCGAATTGTTTTCCCATCTCTATTGCTACTCTAGGGTCAGTTGCAGTATTCTGCATCTGCTGTGCCATCTGTTGTTGTTGTGCTTGTTGCTCGTCTTGTTGTAGTTGTTCACTTGATTTAATTAATCCTGTAGTGTCAATCTGATTTGCTATTGCAAATTTCTTGATTGCATTATCAAGGTTAATATATTTAGCAAGAACGTCTGCACCTAGTGTGTTTGCTAAATCTGAGATAAACTGAAGTAATTTCAATCTATCTGATTGTCTACCTAATGCTTCCATACCAACAATAATTTTAACTTTAACTATGTCTTTTGGTAAGTCAGGTAGTAATCCTTTTTGTCTTAACATTGCTAACTTTGTATTAATATAAGGTAGCTGAAACTCTGTTGTTAATATTCCATAAACTCCACCTAATGCTTCTTGAAGTTCATTCGCAATTAACTGTACTTCTGTAGCAGTAACTCTTTCTGCTTGTCTTTGTACTGACGCATTAAGAAGGAAAGCAAAATTAAGTCTTTGTTCAACTCTCTGCATTGTTTCCATTGCTACTCTAAAGTCTGCAAATTTATTAGCTTGTAATACAGAAACATCTCCTGCTGAACCTTCAATGATTGCACCATTTGGTGCTTTAGCAATAGCTGATGCTCTAGTTGTTCCGTTAGGAGCAACCATAAATAACATTTTAGCTGATGCTGATGAACCTTCTAGAATTGCTCTAGTTAATCCTTCTAAAGATTTTAAATCACCGAGAAAACTTTCAACATGTCCCCTTCCGTAATTCATGCCATCAACTCTATTAAATCTTAAAGCTATAAATGGTAGATTATCTGCGTTGTAATTCTTTTCATAAAGTATATGTCCTTTAACTTCTTGATGAACAATATATTTCTTACCTTCTTTTCTAACGCAGGTAAATAAATCCAAAGTTCTATCTTGTTGTGTGTCTCCTTCTTTACCTAATGCTTGTATTATTTTAACTGGTAAAGTATCTGGTACTACACTTTCTTTAATAATAATTTTTAAAACATGACCCTGTGGGTCTCTTTTAACTACATAGTTTTCTAATCTATAAGTTCTTAAACCTGTATCTGTTAAATGTAATAAGCAATTTCCTGAAACAATTAAATGTTTAAGTGCTTCATATACAGCAACTCTATCGTTCTGTACTTCAATATTATCCATAACTGATTTCTCAATTTTGGCTAATCCTTCTTCAATAATTTTCTTTTGTTGAGGGTCACCTTCAATAGATTTGTAGACTAATTCATCTACATCAATTCTAAAGAATGGTGCTTGTGGTGGGAATAAAGCTAACATCAGTTTTGATGCTAAATTCATAACACCTCTACTTCCTACGGATTGGTAAGGTGTACTATATTCAGTGTTTCCAGTATTTCCTTTTGGTGGATATAAATGGGGAATAGTTAATTCAGCACTTTCTCTTGCTCTTTCTAAATATGTTTCTCTTTCAATCTCTAGCTTTTGGTACTGACCTTCAACTGAGTTTTCTTTATAGCTGTTAGTATTTTCGCTTAGTGAGTATCTTTCCATTAACTAGTAGGGAAATTTAGACCACTACCACCAGATAAAGGTATTCTTAATGAACCCCTTCCTACTCTTTTTCTGCTGTAGTTTGATGCAACTGTAGTATCTCTTGACGCATCTGTACTTGCTTCAGTTGGTGCTTTTTGCTTTGTAGTAGCATTAGACACTGAAGGTGTAGCAGGTGGTAAGACCACAGGAGCAGGTGGTGGACTAGGTGCTTTTGGCATACACATAATTAACTCTCCTCTTGAACTTGTTTTTCTTTGATTAAATGATTGACGACACTTCTCTGTCCTGCCTTAAACATGATTTGTTTCTCTGTCTCATCTACGTTTGGACACTTATCAGGGAATAGTTCGTCTAAGTATTCAATGATGTCGTTACTGATTATTGGTTTTTTTATCATTAGATACTCCTAAAGTGTCACCTAATTCATGTCTCTTGCTTGTTATCTCTCCTGCTATGGCAGAATAACCAGTCATATCAACAAAATCATCAATATTGAATGTACCCCCCTGACTTCTAGCAATCTTTAGTAAGACCATTAGAGTTGCCACATCTTCAGGTAAAATGATAATGCCTAACTTAGTTTTGTTTTGTAAATAACTACTCCATAGTCTAGCTATGTTCTCGTGATTACTTACACTATCTCCATTTTGTTTATCTCTATCTGAACTAACTAGCTTTTTTACTTTGTCCATTATCTCTGTACTTAGCATATTCATAACTCCATAATTTAGGTTTATTTGTTTTTAAATTGTATTCACCATTTCTTAGTATTCTTGCAAGTCTGCTTTGGTGGTAAGCATCATCAACTGTATATTTATTACGTTGATATTCTTCAATTACAGTTTTCCAGTTCTCATCTATAGTTTTCTTAGTATCTAGTAGTCTACTGGCTTTAACATACCCAACACCAACACAACCTTTATAGCCGTCAGTTTGGTCTCCTGTTAAAACTTGTGTACAAAAATTATAATCTGCTAATTGTTCATCAACTTTTTCAATTTGATTATCAATCATAGAACAATGAAAGGCAGGTATCGTTCTCATATCTTTATCGCCAGATATAATTATTGCTTTATTTTTGTATTCACCTGTAGCTAATATTCCTATTGTATCATCAGCTTCTAGATTTTTATAAACTTCACTTCTATAAGTTTTAGTAACCCATTCTCTTAATGCTTTATAACAAACAGGTTTCCTAATTTTCTTTCTATTAGATTTATAATCACTATCTAGTAATTTTCTGAAGTTAATACTATCACTCCATACATTTATATATGAACCAGAATTTGTTAGTTTCATGTAGAAATCTAAGGCTTGTGCATATAATTGTTTAGCTATTCCAAAGTCACAGTGTAGTGTCCATTGGTCATTTCCCCAGTCAATAGGTTCTTCTAATTTAGAAGTAATCTTGTAGGCTAGTAAGTCAGCATCAACTAACATAGTTGTTTGTGTATCATCAAGGAAAGTATGTATTGTATGTTCTTTCTTTTTTTCTTGGTGTCTTCTAGCTTTATTTGAACTGTGTAATTCAAAGTGTGCATTTGTCAACTCCGTCATAATTTAATCTCCTTTAGTTTTAGTATGTTTGATTTTGGTATTACTGTTGAGTTACCACCCTCATGGATTGTGCCATCATCATTGAAATTAATGTCGCCAATGAAAACGTAAGTGTTTTTGTTTGATGATAACAACCAACCCATTGTTATGCACACTGCTGTCTTAGATTTTTTAAGTTGAGAAATTTGAGACCATTGACTGTCTGAAACTATGTCTGACCACCAACACATATAAAATTTATATGGAAAATCGTATTCATCAATCTCTGGTAATTTAAGTTTATTTTTTAATAAATTTTTCATAGTTATAATTGTAAGTTGAGTAGTTCGCACTTAGGAATGATGTGACCTTTAGAAGTCCAACTGTCTCCACCTGCTTTGATGGGAAATTTCTTCATTAGTTTTTTGAGTATTCTGGTAGGTATTAAAATCCAGATGTCTTTTTTTCTACCTTCAACAACAAGGCATATTGCATAGTAGTGTGATGTAGTAACCATTATACCTGATGGCTTTCCTCTACTCTCAATCTCTAAGAATATATTACCTGTACGTGCTGTTAGTCTATCTGCCTTACATTCAATCTGACCTTCTATGGCAACTTGAAGTTCGTTCTCTTTACTCTGACCAAACTTTAGGTCAAGGTCAAAACGATTAGTGTGTTTCACTCCAGTTTCTTCCGACTTTCATTTCACCATCTAACTGACATTTGAAATTGAAATGGTCTTGTGTTTTCTTAAACATAGCTTGTGCTACTTCTTTGAATTTTTCTACTCTGTCTGGTTTAACAATGAACTGCATTTCATCATGGACATGTAAGACCATTGCATAGTCATTACCCCATTCGAAACCATTCTTATGTAAATCTTCATTTAAAATAATTGTTCCTTGTTTAACAAGTAACGCACCTGCACTTTGAATTAATGTATTTAAAACTGAGTGTTCTGCTCTAGGAATTAGTAATCTGCCATCTAAACCTTTAACGTAATTCACAAGTCTGAACTTATGTTTAGCAGTGTTAGTTAAAGTTTTTAATGAAGGTAATGATGCTTCAAATCTTTGTCTTATTCTTTTGGCTTCGTCAATATCGACTTTAAGGATTTCGCTGAGTTTCTCATTTCCTGCACCGTAAATGAAAGCATAAATAAAAGTTTTAGCTTTATCACGAGTGGGTAATCCTGTGGCTTTTTGATTGATGGTATGAATATCATCTTCCAATAGTTTCTGTGAAAAATCTCCGTTGTCATAGATATGCAAATAATGAGCCAACACACGCAACTCCAAACCAGAAAAATCAAGACCGAGCATAACCATACTGGAAGGAGAATTAAATAAGGCACGAAATTCTTTACCATATGGAGAACCACTGTTGACACACTGTGCGAGATTTGGGTGATGATGCGTACACCTGCCAGACAATGCACCATTAGTAATGATTTTTCCATAGATTTTTCCTTTTTTGATTAATTTTAAATATGCTTGTTCCCCATCAGCTAACTGTCCTAATCTTTTAGTTATCATAAGATATTCTGCTAGAAGGGTAGCTTCAGGATATGGAAGTGCTTTTAATATCTTCTCGTTCACTTCTGGTTTTCCTGTTGCTGTGTATGTTGTAGGTGACCACCCTAATATTTTTTGCAACCTGTCTGCTATATGGTCTCTACTGTTTGGATTAAATATTTCAGTTTTGAATTGTTCGATTGGTGTTCCTGCTTTAATACCTCTCTTAATATTATCTCTTTTATAAGTTTTAAAACCTGTAGACTTTTTCCATTCAGAAAAGACTAAAGATAGTTTGTCACTAATCTCTAATCTTTTCTTAGTAAGGGTTGAATGTAGGGTCTCAGCAGACCTCTCATCAAAATCAATACCTTGTTCTTCTTGTTTTTGAATCCAATAAGCAAACTTATGTTCTAAAGTAATTGCTTCTTCAGAATAATTAGTTCTTATAATTTCAGTAAATAGTAGATGGGTAACTTCTACATCTCGTTGGCAATACTCCAACATGTCTTGATTATATTCATCAAATGTAGAGTGTTCTTGATAATCACCTTTTCTTAAACCTAATCTATAACCCCAACTTTCAAGTGAGTGCCTACCAAAAAGTTTAGGTGGCATTTGTTTAAATTTGTAATCTAATTCAAGTCTATTAGTCCATATAAGTCTTGAACAAAGTAATGTATCAAATGCTTTACCTTTAAAGTCGTAGTTTAATACTTGCTTTAATACTCTTAAATCAAAACCAGTAATATTATGTCCTATAATAACTTCAGCTTTGTTTAACAACTCTAGTGCATCATTAATAGTATTAGGATTATATGAATAGACCTCATTGGTCTCTATATCCTTGCAAACTATACAGTGAATTACTAAATCTTTTTTATCTAGAAAACCATTGGTCTCTAGGTCTAGTATGAGTTTCATGTTTTACTTTCTTTATTGAACAAGATGAACTGTAATTTTTTCTATACTTGGCAATAAGGGTTGCACTGAGTTAAGTGCTTGGTTAATTGTTTTCCTAGCTTGTGTGTCTCCACAAACAATTACAGGAAATACATTTTCATATTTTATTGATTGATAAATAGCAGTCATTATTGTTTTAAAAGTTTCAAATGCTATTCGTTGTTGCTTCCCTGATAATTTTAAATAGTCAGGTTTCTGTATTAGATAATTTAAAATAAATTTAGTTAGCATTGCCTCATTCATCAAAGACACTTTCTAATAAACGACCTGTGTGTTCATTATAAACTAATGATGTAGCTATTCCTGTACTTCCACTAAATCTATTTTTTAAAACTCTAACATTCATAATGTTACTATCAGTTGCATGTTGTTGGTCTCTTTCAAAACCAATCACTGCATTACTAAGCATAGCAAGACCATGACTTCCTCTAAGATGAGATAAAGAAGTTTGACTTCCTTCTTCATGTCCAAAATTTGTATCTGGTCGTTTTAAATGTGCCACAATAAACATTGCACAATTAAGTTCTAAACAAAGATTTCTTAATTGCGTCATTGTTGAATCAATTAATCTTCTTTCATTAGATGTATCTAATCCTGAAATAAGTATTGAGATATTATCTAAGATAATGATTTTACAATTTGAACCATTAACCATGTATCTCATTCTATTCATTATATCATCAAGACTTGATGCACCTTTATGGTCGTAGAAACAAACATGATTTTTTATTTTGTGATACTCAGTAAGAATTTTTTCATCAGATATTTTTGCTCTTTTATCTGGGTCATGTATTGGATTGCTTAACGCAACAGAAATTATTCCTTTGATACTTTCACTAACATTTTCTTCTAAACCAAAGTAGCCGACCTTATGTTTGTTAGAAACTAAATAGTATGTTAATTCTTTACAGACTAATGATTTACCTGTTCCTGAACCTGCACATAATAAGTTTATTTCTCCACGTCTAATTCCTCTTAACTTTTTATTTAAACCCTTCCAATGGTAAGGAATACTTTCAGCATTAGCATTATCTAATAGTAATTTTTCTGCATCAACACCTTCAATAATACCCTGTGGTGTGTAAGACTTAGCTTCCCACATTGCATCAATAATTTTAGAGCCTTGACCTTTTTGTAATAATTCACTTGGGTCTTTAGCAGGTAGTCTAGCTATTTTAACTTTACCGATTGGTAATAAATTTGCAACTTCGATTGAAGCTGTTATTCCTGCTTCATCATTATCGAACATTAAAATAATCTCACTAAATTTTGATAAGTATTCTAATTCTCTTTTAATAAATTTCTTAGCACTAGCTGAACCTGAAGGTATAGAACAAACTGGGTATTTATTTCCTTGTACTGCACTAACGGAAAGGCAATCAAGTTCACCTTCAGTTAAAATTATCTTAGATTTTTCTCCACCATTTCGCCATACTTGTTGACCAAATAGAGTAATTTTATCTACATCTCCTAACCATATAAATCTTTTGTCAGCAAACCTTAATTTCTGTGCAACCTTGTTATAATTTTTGTCATAGTAATTAGCTATGTGTACTGGCTCATTTTTATAAATTCCAGTTTCATAATTAAACTTTTTACAAGTCTCACTATTAATCTTACGACTTGGTAATGCTTCTGTTATTCCTTCTATCATATTTGTAATTTCTTTTTTAGAGGCAACTTTAGGAAGTTCGCCATTGGTTTTTTCGTAGCTGTGGCAACCAAAACAGTAGTTATGCCCCTGACTTCCGTCAGGAGATAGGTAGATAGCTAGATTATTTTGACTACCACAGTTTTCGCAAGGTGCATGTCTGATGAAAGTGCTAGAGTTCTCCTGCATCTTTCATTTCCTCTATGTCGCCATGAGTGACTGTGCTGTCTGCGAATTTGTAACCTTTAATATCTTCGTTTAATAAATATTCTCTGACATTAAAGTTAGGACATGTTTTTCTTTCATCTAAGTCGTAGTGTCCTACAATTCTTGCTTCAGGGTATTTAATTACTAGTTCTTCTAGAACTGTCTTTAAACTTCCCCATTGTTCTGCTGTAAAATTATCTTCTGGTTCTCTCCAGTTATCTTCATCAGCACCACCCACTACACATACTGATGTTGATACATGATTATATTCTTTAACATGTGCTTGTAATTCATCATCACCTCTGCCTTGTTCAACAGTGCCATCTCTTTTAATAACTTTTGCATAACCAATTTTTAACCAACCTCTAGCCCTATGCCATCTATCAATTTCTTTAGCATCTGTGTTCTGACTTGGTCTTGTCTGAGAACAATGTATTACAATGTATTTAGTTTCTAGTCGTGCCATTTTGTTTTTCCTTTATTTCTTGTAACCAATTTTCAGGTACTTCTTTTTTAGTTGATTGAACGCAATGATATTTAAAGCCAAACATCTCACACCATCTGCCATAAGTTGTTTTAGATTTTTTACCAATTTTAGTTTTTGAATTAGAAAATATAAATCTAATATCGTATTTAGGATTTTGTTCTTTAATCAGTCTCATCTTTTTTCTATCTGCTGAATTAAACTGACCTTTAGTTTCAATAATTATATTTGAATGAGAAACAGGAAAGTCAGGTGTATAAGTTCTTTTCTGTTCAGGACTAGTGAAGTTAATTTTTATGCCTTCATAAACAAACGTACATTTGTTTTTGTTTAAGCAGTTGTAGACAACTTCCTCTAATCCTGATTTCAGGAAAACAGATTTAGAAATCTGAACTCGTTTGAACTTCTGTATGAACATCTGAGTTGACTTCGGCTTTATAGCCATCTTCTTTTTCAAAAGGTATATCTGATTTACCTTCCACAAGTTCTAAGATTTGAACTGCTTTTATTCTAGCTGTAATACCTGCACCAAAAGGTGCTAAGTATGGGACTAGTTCATAAGCAATTTTAAGTTTAGAACCACCCCAAATTGATTTTTCAATAGGGTGTGGGTTTTTCTGTGCATCAAGTAACTGAGGTCTTTGTGTAAAAGTTTCCTTAGTTTGTTTATTAACTCCTGATGCTTTTAGTTTAAACATGAAGAAGACTTTATCTCCTTCAATAGTGTATCGTGGGTGTGGACTTTCTTTTATCTGTTTGTCTTTATCTTTGTTTTCTGCAATCGCTATTTTTAGACTGTCTGCTTGTGCATCATCAAATAATTTAATCATGTCAGTAGCATCTGATTTAACGATTTCCAAAGTAACCTTATATTCCCCTGCATCACTAAATTTAACGTCAGGTTTATTAAGGTGTGGATAAATTGCCGTACCTACAACACTTACGTGTGTCGTTAGTTTCTTCATAGATTTACTCCTTTTTTGGTTAGTCTATCTAATAGTGGCACTTAGTCCTTGCACCTGTGCATGTGGTTAAATACAGAAAAATACAGACTGTTTAACAAGGTCTAAATCCAATTTTCCCTTTGTAGGCATTTTTGGGAATTTCTTCTGGTTCTTCTCAGAAAGCATTGCATACATTTCATCAGCAAAATTCTTCAGCACATCTTTCTCATATATCTCACAAAATGCTTCTCTTAGTGCTTTTCCCATTAAATGACTGTCACTAGCTACACAACCGAAGCTGTCATGTATCATACTGAAGTTATCTACTCCTAACTCTTTAGCTTTAACTACACATAGCTGTAAAACTGCACCATCTAGTTGATGAATATAATTTGGGCAGATACCGAGACTGGTGGCTCGTCTAGAAATTTTATTAGTATCATGTGCTATGGAAAGTTTGACTATACTATCACCCATTTGTGTCTTAACTCTTTTACTTTCCTTTTCATAACATAACATCTGAATAGGAAAATTATTAGGGGAAGTCCAACATACAGGTAAGTTTTCAGATGCAACAAGTTTTGCTATATCTTTTAAGTATTGCATAATATTCTTTGCACCTACAATAATCTCATTGATACTCTCCCATAGAATAGGTGTGAGCCAGTTAGTTGCATGGAATATACCATCTTCTCTGTCTGATATTCTAAAGGTTTCTAAAGACACTCCTCGTTCATTAAATTGTTTCCTCATGTGTTCTTCAATATATTTTCTACATGAGAATTTAGTTAATGAGTAAGGCAAACACATCACTGGTTTCTTACATATCTTTCTGTCTA
>Ga0208903_1000552_pt1 | contig 29003 bp, 33 predicted proteins | sample AntAceMetag02UKJ_FD_184769 | JGI IMG/M metagenome (GOLD analysis project Ga0208903, IMG submission 184769) | Saline lake microbial communities from Ace Lake, Antarctica - Antarctic Ace Lake Metagenome 02UKJ (SPAdes) (version 2) | ecosystem: Environmental > Aquatic > Non-marine Saline and...
CCATCCGCACTGTGATTGCTGACATGGGAGCCCAGAGTGTCATCCCGTGCACATCAACACGAAAGCATCAGATCCCTTATGATATCGAGGCCTACAAGCTGCGCAACACGGTCGAGAGATGCTTCAGAAAGCTCAAACACTTCAGGCGCATCGCCACCCGGCACGACCGGAGGGCAACCCACTTTGCCAGCTTCATCTTCCTCGCATGCGCAATGCTATGGATGAGGTGAATGTCGATTCTACCTAGAACGACCAGCGTTTCAGCGGCATCGGTACGTCGTCGACCCAGCGGCGTTTCCAGTCGAGCACGACGCCGACCCGGTGGTCGATCTTGCCGTCCCAGTGCGGTTTCAGGCCAACGGCCTGCAACAGGTCGAACAATTCCTGCGCTATCGCGATATGGGCAACGTCCAGTTCCGAATGCGCCGCGCCATAGCTGAAATACAGGCCGTGGCCTTCAACGGCACTTTCGGTGTCCTGCTGGTGGAAAAAGACATAACCCCGGGCGAGGTGGCCCATGGCTTCATAGTCTTCGATCTCGACGCCGATTTCCGCAGCGCCGCAATTGCCGCAGCAGGTGAAGTTCTGCCGGGCGATCACGCCATTGTCTTCCAGCGAATCCATGGCCAGTTCGAGGCGGTCATAGTCGGTCAGCACGGGCCAGTCTTCCTGCTCGTCGACCAGAGCCTGTACAGCATTGACCAGCACGTTGCGCACCTCGACCCGGCGGTCACGTTCGGACATGGGCGTCTCGAAGTCCTCGGTGAGTTCGAAGAGAATATCCTCGATCTCGTCGATTTCCTCATAGCCTCCCCGTACGTGGATATGTGCCCACATTTTCAGGTCGTCACGTTCGTCTGCCTTCAGCCTGTTCACGCCAGTCCCTCTGAAATCTCAGTTTAAAGGTTAGGATAACCCGGTTGGCGTTCGGATGAAACATCCCTATGTGCACTTCCATCGCCGATTCATGGGAGGCACCTGATGACCACACCGACGTCGGACATCGACGAGTCCTCCGCACGTATTGAATCCAAGTCCGAACTGGTCGATTACCTTGCCGCTGGGTCAAAGCCCATGGCGGACTGGCGGATCGGCACCGAGCACGAGAAATTCGGCTTCATCAAAGACGGCCTGCGCCCGTTGCCCTACGAGGGCGTCGCGTCGATTCGCGCCATGCTTGAAGGCCTGCGCGACCAGTTTGGCTGGGAGCCGATAGTCGAGGGCGGCCACCTGATTGGCCTGAAACAGAACGGCGCCAGCGTCTCGCTCGAGCCCGGCGGCCAGTTTGAACTCTCCGGCGCGCCGCTCGAAACAATCCACCAGACCTGCAATGAAGTTGGGCGCCATCTGGAAGAAGTGCGCCAGGTGGCTGAACCGCTGGGCATTGCCTTCCTCGGCCTCGGCGCCAGCCCGCTCTGGAGCCTCGCCGAAACCCCGGTCATGCCCAAGGGCCGGTATCGCATCATGACCAATTACATGGACAAGGTCGGCCGCCTCGGACGCCAGATGATGTTCCGCACCTGCACCGTGCAGACCAATCTCGATTTCGGCTCGGAAGCCGACATGGTGAAGAAATTCCGCGTCTCGCTGGCCTTGCAGCCGCTCGGCACGGCCCTGTTCGCCAATTCGCCCTTCCTCGATGGGCGCCCCAATGGCTTCCTCTCCTATCGCTCGCAGATTTGGACCGATACCGACCCGGACCGTACCGGCATGTTGCCCTTCGTGTTCGAAGAGGGCTTCGGCTTCGAGCAATATGTCGACTATGCGCTCGACGTGCCGATGTATTTCGTCCGCCGCAAGGGCGAGTATCTCGATGCCAGCGGCCTCAGTTTCCGCGACTTCATGGCCGGAAAGCTGGCGATCCTGCCGGGCGAAAAGCCCGCCATGGACGATTATATCGACCATCTCTCGACGATTTTCCCGGAAGTGCGCCTGAAGCAATTCCTCGAGATGCGCGGGTCCGATGCCGGCCCGTGGAGCCGCCTGTGCGCCTTCTCCGCCTTCTGGACAGGCCTGTTGTATTGCCCCGATTGCCTCGATGCCGCCTGGGACCTCGTGAAGGACTGGACGGCGGCAGACCGCGAATCGATGCGCCAGGGCGTGCGAACCCTGGGGTTGCGCACGCCTGTTCCCGGCGGCGGTTCGATGCAGGACCTCGCCAAACAGGTGCTCGCGCTCTCCCGGCAGGGCCTGAAGAACCGGGCCAACCTCTCCACGTCCGGGGACGACGAGACCGGCTACCTCACCGAACTCGATGACATAGCAACCACCGGCCTCACCCCTGCCGACCGCCTGCTGGCCCGCTATTACGGCCCGTGGAACCGGGATGTGCGTCCGATTTTCACGGAAGAGGCGTATTAGGGGCACGCTTTTGCGCCTTTGGAGCCGACCATAAGCACAAATTGCCTTGAGCCTTTGCCCGGCGCATGGTCAAACTGCCCCCTTGCGCGGATGGCGCACCACAGACTGCAACGAGCCTGGGGAGGGCCACTGTGACAGACATTCCAGTTTCAACGACGGATCCCGTCGAGGGGGATACAAGCTTTTTCGGACACCCGAAGGGCCTGCTGATCCTGTTCCTGACCGAGATGTGGGAGCGCTTTTCCTATTACGGGATGCGTGGCCTCCTGATCATCTACCTGACCCAGCATTTCCTGTTCTCGGACGAGAAATCTGCCCTGATCTACGGTGCCTATACGGCGCTGGTCTATGTCATGACGATCATTGGCGGCACGCTCGCCGACAAGTATCTCGGGCAGCGCAAAGCCGTGACATTCGGGGCAATCCTGCTCGTTCTCGGCCATTTCGGCATGGCCTTCGAAGGGTCGGGCTCGCAGGAGATCGCAACGATCAACGGCGCCGAATACGAACTGACCCTCGATGGCCGCGGCGGCGACGGCAACCAGATCATCGTCCAGGGCGACAAGGTCTCCCCGATCAGTTTCGACAATGAAACCAATGAACTCGTGATCGGCGACCCCGCACTGATGGGCCTGCCGGAGCGCATCGACCGGGCCAGCTATGACACGAAGATCATCCAGCAGGACCTTTACAAGAACATCCTGTTCCTGTCGCTTGCCCTGATCATTGCCGGGGTCGGCTTCCTCAAGGCAAATATCTCGACCATCGTGGGCGCGCTCTACGGTGTCGGCGACGCACGCCGCGATTCCGGTTTCACCCTTTTCTACATGGGCATCAACCTTGGTGCATTCCTGTCGTCGATCACCTGCGGTATCCTTGGCATCGTGTATGGCTGGGCCTGGGGCTTTGGCCTGGCAGGCATAGGCATGCTGGCCGGCCTGGTCGTGTTCCTCTGGGGCCAGAAATACCTTGGCGGCCGCGCGGATCCGCCGGATGCCGAAAAGCTGCGGCAGTCGGTTCTTGGTCCGATCAACGTGGAATGGGCCTGCTATCTCGCCGGTCTCGTGATGATCGGTGTTTCGATGCTGCTCGTAATGAACGAAGAGATCGTTGGCGGCATCCTTGGCCCGATCGGCATCCTGATGTTCCTGTTCCTCGTCGGATACGCGATCCTGCGCCTCAAAGGGACTGAGCGGAACCGGATGTTCGCCGCGATCTATTTCGTGCTGGCGCAGATCCCGTTCTGGGCCCTGTTCGAGCAGGCGGGGTCTTCACTGAACCTGTTCACCGACCGTCTCGTTGATCGGACATTGTTCGGCTGGTCGGTGCCCGCGCCGGTGTTCCAGTCACTCAATGCCGCCTTCATCTTCATCTTTGCGCCGATCATCGCCTGGCTGTGGATTTGGCTGGCCAGGCGCAACAAGGAGCCCTCGACACCGGTGAAATTTGCCATTGGCGTCTTTGGTGTTGGCCTCGGATTTCTCGCCCTTGTTGCGGGGATCCAGACGGTCGGTCCGTCCGCCATGACGCCGGTCCTGTTCATCTTCCTGATCTACTGGATTCACACGATGGCAGAACTCATGCTGTCGCCGGTCGGCCTCTCGGCCGTGACCAAGCTCGCGCCAGCGCAAGTCGTTGGCATGACGATGGGCGCCTGGTTCCTCTATTCGGGGCTGTCAAATTTCCTCGCCGGCGTTATCGCCCGGTCCACGGGGTCCGAGACGATTGGCGGTCAGTTGACCGACGTGGCGGCGGCCAAGGCAACCTATGTCAGCGTCTACAGTTCGGTCGGCTATATCGGGATCGGCATTGCGCTCGTGATGTTGCTGATCTCGCCGCTGATCAAGAGCTGGATGAAAACGGACGACGGCACGATGGTCTAGGCCGGGCTGCGAGGTTCAAAACAAAAGGGCGGCCCGCAAAGGCCGCCCTTTTTCGTTGCGGATGAGAGCAGCGCTATCGCATCGGGGGATTGAACGGATCGGTCGGCAGTCCGCGCTTGATCCAGCCGTCACCCGAGCCGAGATGGCCCGTCATGCCCTCGGTCACGTTGAATACGTGGGCGAAGCCTTCCGAGGCCAGTTTCTCAGCCGCCGAGGTCGATCGGTTGCCTGACTTGCAGATCACAGCGACGGGCTGTTCCAGATCACCGTAAACGGCGCCCCGCGCCCGCGCCACAAAGTCGATATCCTGTAGCGTGGCTCCCACACTGTCGCGCGGCATGCCGGTCATCGCCCATTCTGACGGCGTACGCACGTCGATCAGGATGAGTTCGCCTTTCTGGGACATCTGGAAAGCTGAATCGGCACTCAGGGTCTCCACGTCCGCCATCGCCTCGCCGCCAAGGCCGAGAGCCCCGCATACCAGTGCCAGGAACTGAACTCTCATCGCCGTCACTCACCTCTGCGCCGCCAGGGGCCTGGCCCTTGGTTAATGTGGCAGCAAAGTGGCAAACCCTCCGCGAGGCTGCAAGAGTCTCCGTTCAAAATGACAGGAATTTTATCCAGCGCCGCCCACGGTCAAGGCACCCACCTTGAGGGTAGGCTGTCCGACGCCCACGGGAATGGATTGCCCGGCCTTGCCGCACACGCCGACACCATCGTCCATTGCGAAGTCGTTGCCGATCATCGAGACCTGCTGCAGCACGGTCGGCCCATGGCCGATCAGCGTGGCGTTCTTGACCGGCGCGACGACCTTGCCGTTTTCCACCAGATAGGCCTCGGTGCACTGGAACACGAAATTGCCGGACGTGATGTCGACCTGCCCACCTCCAAAATCGACGGCCCAAAGGCCGCGCTTGATCGAGGCGACGATCTCGGCCGGGTCCCTGTCGCCGCCCAGCATGACCGTATTGGTCATGCGCGGCATGGTCTGGGCCTCATAACTCTCCCGGCGGCCATTGCCGGTCGGGGCGACGCCCATCAGGCGGGCGTTCAGCCGGTCCTGCATATAGCCCTTCAGGATACCGTCCTCGATCAGGACCGTGCGCTGGGTCGGCGTGCCTTCATCATCGAAAGAGAGCGAGCCGCGGCGGGCCTCAATGCTACCATCGTCGATCACGGTGACGCCCTTGGCCGCCACCTGTTCGCCGATCCGTCCGGCATAGACACTCGTGCCCTTGCGGTTGAAGTCACCCTCCAGACCATGCCCGACAGCTTCGTGCAGCAAGACAGCCGGCCAGCCGGGGCCGAGCACGACCTCCATGACGCCTGCCGGGGTCGGGATGGATTGCAGGTTGACCGAGGCTTTGCCCAGTGCGCGGCGAACCAGGTCCTGCCAGCGGCCGGGCTGGATCCACTCATCATAAGCGGCGCGGCCACCGGCGCCGGCGCTGGCCGATTCGCGCCGGCCATTTTCTTCCAGAGTCACGGAAACATTGAGCCGTACCAGCGGACGGATCTCGGAGAACATCGCGCCGTCCGGGCGGATGATGTCGATCTCGCGATGGCTGCCGGCGAGCGATACCGAGACCTGTACGACACGCGGATCAAGCGCCCGCGTCCAGGCATCGATCTCAGCCAGCAGGCCGGTCTTGACTGTGAAGTCAGGTGCTGACGTCGGGTCGATCGGCGCATAGAGGCGGCGATTGGTCGGCTGCGGGCCGTCGGCCAGCTTGCCGGAATAGCCGCGTTTGGCCTGCGAGGCCGTCTGTGCCGCGCGGGTAATCGCGCCAATCGACAGTTCCGAACCATAGCCGCTGCCCTGGGCTTCGCCGGCGACGACCCGCAGCCCGAAGCCCTGGTCGGTATCAAAGGCGGCCGATTTCAGCCGCCCGTCATCGAACATGAAGCTTTCAGAGCGCGAGCGCTCGATGAACAGGTCACCATCATCTCCGCCGGACACGGCATCAGACAGGATATCCGCAGCGCGGGCGACGTCGAAAGGCAATTGGGTCTGGGTCATCCATCCTAAATGCGGGTGATCGGCGCCCGCAGCAAGGGTAAACCCTGTCATCCATGCACAATCGGCTAGGCTGGTGGCTTGGCGTCGGGCAGGGGCAAGGGGTTCGCGTCTGCCTCCCGGGCTTGCCGGGCTTCCTTGCGCTTGCTGAGCGGAACATCGCGGCCAAAAATGAATTTCAGGATGCGGCGGTCGGAGCGTGAGAGGTCATCCCGGTCAGCCAGGAACTTGCCGAAGCCAGCCATGCCGGGAACATGGTCGGAGACGACCTTCATGGTCAGCAGCATCGGCGTGGACAGCAGCATGCCCATGAACGACCAGAGCCACGCCCAGAGCCACGCCCAGAGCGCGAACGAGACGAACACGACCACAGCATTGAGCCGCAGCCGTCGACCGACCATGACCGGGGTCACGAACTGTCCCTCGAACGAGGTCAGCCCCCAATAGACCAATGCAGGCAGGACTGCCGCCGTGGCCGAATCAAAACTTACCAGGGCGACAAGGAAGGAAATGCCGACGCCTGCCATCGCCCCAATATAGGGGATGTAGTTCAGCAGGAATCCGGCGAGTCCGAACAGGATCGGGTCCGGCATGCCGAGGGCCCACATCGCAAGGCCGATGGCGACTCCGAGTCCCATATTGATGAGGGTGATGGTCAGCAGGTAGACCGATAGCTGGTTCTCGATCGCCCGGGCCACAGCGAGTGCGCGCCGCTTGTCTTTCAGCGTCGGCATCGCCTGGACCAGCTTTTCGTAGAACAGGTCGCCTGACGCGATCAGGAAGAAGGCGAGTGTCAGGCAGATCACCACCTGGCCGGCCATCACGGGCATCTGGTCCGTAAATCCGGCCAGGAAACCCGGTTCGCGAATGGTGACAGTATCTGTAGCGGGTTCCTTGGCCGCGATGTGTCCAATCTGCTCGGTGGCATCCATGACCGGCTGGACGGTACCGGTCAGCTCATTCAGCTTGCCACCAATCTCCTCGATCATGTGCGGGGCGCTGGCGAGCCGGTCCTGCACGGCACCGGACACGAAATAGCCGAGCGTGCCAATCGAGCCAAGCAAGGTCAGTAGGATAATCGCCGCCGAGACGCCGGATGAGAAGCCAAACCGGTCCATCGCCCGGCGGACGGGGCTGAATATCAGCGCCAGCATCATCGCCGTGACAATCGGAACGATAAGGCCCTGCGCGATCGTCAGGGCGCTCAGGGCCATGATCCAGAAAATGCCAACGAGCGCCCAGCTGTGTTTGCTGGGCGCTCGCCGTGATTCATCCGAATTGCTGGATGCGTCGGGAGTCATCCCCGCCGCAATCCGCCGAAGACGAGCGATACGACGAAGAGGATGACGAAGATCAGCGCCAGAAGCTTGGCGATGCCGGCGGCCGTGCCGGCGATGCCGCCAAAACCGAGGACAGCCGCGACCAGCGCGACGACGAGAAAGATAATGGCCCAACGCAGCATGTTCTGTTTCCTTTTCCATTGTGGGGTCTGGAAAAGGCAACGGCAGGAAGGGAGTTTGGTTCCACACTTTACGACCGCACGTTAACGGGCCTGTGCGCGTGGATGCCCTGACGATCAGTTGGTGGTGATCTGAAACCGTTCCATCTGGCGCTTGGCCAGGTCTGACTCTGGGTTCAATTCATCGGCCCGCTTGAAGTCGAAATAGGCGCCCTGGATGTCACCTGTGTGCTCCTTGGCGATCGCGCGATTATAATAGGCTGCATAGAGATCGTGGGAATCGAGTTCGATCGCCTTGTTCAGCGACACCATCGCCGAATTGTAATCCTTGCGCATGATATGGGCCGCGCCTTCGTTCAGGTAGGTCGCGCCTTCGTCCGGATTGAGCCGCTTGGCGATGTCATAGTCCGAAAGGGCCGCCTCGAGCCGGCCGGCGCGCATGCGCAGCACGCCGCGATTGGTGTAGGTGGCGGCCTTGTTGGTCAGGTTCATGATCTCGGCTTCAATGGCCTTGGTGCAGATTTTCTCGCCAGCGGAGGCGGAAACGCGCTGATACTTGGCGGCCTCGTAACAGTCCTTCGCGACGCCGCCTCCGAGGATCGACACCTGGGCAAAGGCCAGAGGGGCCGACAGCGTCAATGCAATCAACGCGAGCGCGGGGAATTTCACCATTGTCGTCTCCCTGTTCTTTTACTTTTTGTCAGAATAGCACGAAATCCCCCCAGCCGCGAGCGCCTGCGACAATATTGAGCGTCAAAACTGCTGGGTTGCCGGGGCGGTCTGATATAGATACAGCGGAGCAATTCCAACGAGACGAGGATTCCTTCGTGCGACACTTCTTTGCCGCCTTGTGCGCTTCAATACTGGCTGCACCGGCCTTCGCTGCCACCCCCGTTGACGGGGCGCTCGGCTTCCAGCCCGCTGCAACGCGCATTGCCGAGCGCATTCACTTCTTCCACGATGACTATGTCATGTGGATCATCACGGCGATCACGATTTTCGTGTCGCTGCTGCTGGTCTGGGTCATGGTGCGCTACAATCGCAAGGCCAATCCCGTGTCGCGCAAGTTCAGCCACAACTCGCTGATCGAAGTGATCTGGACGGTCGTTCCGGCGCTGATCCTGGTCGCCATTGCAGGGCTGTCGTTCCCGAACCTCTACTATCAGGACGTGGTGCCGAACCTCGAGAAGATCCAGACCGAATCAGCCGCCCTTCTGGCCGACGGCAAATCGGCCGAATATGAGCGCTACACGAAGAACTATTTCCCGGATGCTGCCGCCAAGGGCTTCGTCAACGTCAAGGCGCAGGGCAACCAGTGGAACTGGACCTATTCCTATCCTGACATTGTCGATGCCGACGGATTTGCGCTGGAATTCGTGTCCAACGGAATCCACAAAGGCACGGCGGCCGATCCGGCCGATTCGGACGTGCGTCCGCGCAATCTGGCCGTCGACTACCCGATGGTCATCCCGGCAGGGCGCTATGTCCGCTATTACACGGCCGCTGCCGACGTGATCCATTCATGGACCGTGCCTGCCTTCGGCGTGAAGACAGATGCCGTGCCGGGCCGCCTCAACGAAGGCTGGTTCCTGGTCGACGAACCGGGCGTCTATTACGGCCAGTGTTCGGAACTTTGCGGTGTTGATCACGCCTACATGCCGATCGAGGTGCGTGTCGTGCCACAGGACCAGTTCGATGCCTGGGCCCAACTGATGCTGGCCGGCGACTATGACGCCGCCGCCGCGTCCGTCCGGACCATGGCCGCCCTTGAGCCGAGCACCCAGCTCGCCGCTAACCATTAAGCTTTGAGAGAAGAGTAGATCCGCCATGCCAATGGATGAAATCGCCCTCGACCATCACGACGATGCCCACGATCACAAGCCAGGCTTTTTCAGGCGCTGGTTCCTGTCGACGAACCACAAGGACATCGGCACACTCTATCTGATCTTCTCGCTGTGTGCCGGTATCGTCGGCTACACGCTGTCGGGCCTGATCCGCTGGGAACTGGCTGAGCCGGGCATCGGCCCAATGCTCTGGATCGTCGAGCACTTTCAGGGCGTGCAGGGCGATGCGGCCATCACGCATGCCAAGCATTTCTACAATACAGTGATCACCTATCACGGCCTGATCATGATCTTCTTCATGGTCATGCCGGCGCTGATTGGCGGGTTCGGCAACTGGATGGTGCCGCTGATGATCGGCGCGCCGGACATGGCCTTCCCACGCATGAACAATATCTCGTTCTGGCTGACGGTTGGCGGTTTCGTGCTCGCCTGTATCTCGATGACTGTTCCGGGCAACTCGGCCGGTAACGGTTTCGGCGGCGGCTGGGTTCTGTATCCTCCGCTTTCCTCGACAACGGGCCACCCCGGTCCGGCCATGGACCTGCTGATCCTGTCGCTGCACACGGCCGGTATTGCGTCCATTCTCGGCGCCATCAACTTCATCGTGACCATCCTGAACATGCGCGCGCCTGGAATGACCATGCACAAGATGCCGCTGTTCGCCTGGGGCGTCCTCGTGACGGCTGTCCTTCTTCTGCTCGCGCTGCCAGTTCTGGCAGGCGCGCTCACCATGCTGCTGACCGACCGCAATTTCGGGTCGCAATTCTTCAACCCGGCAGGTGGCGGCGACCCGGTCATGTTCCAGCACCTGTTCTGGTTCTTCGGTCACCCGGAAGTCTACATCATGATTTTGCCGGCCTTCGGGATCGTCAGCCATATCGTCTCGACCTTCTCGAAGAAGCCGATCTTCGGCTATCTCGGCATGGCCTATGCGATGGTCTCGATCGGTGTCATCGGCTTCGTCGTGTGGGCACACCACATGTACACGGTCGGCATGAACGTTGACCTCAAAGCCTACTTCATCGCTGCCACCATGGTCATCGCGGTGCCTACGGGTATCAAGATCTTCTCGTGGATCGCGACGATGTGGGGCGGTTCGATCGACTTTAAGGTTCCAATGCTTTGGGCCATCGGCTTCATCTTCCTGTTCACCGTCGGCGGTGTGACGGGCGTGGTGCTGGCCAATGCCGGCATCGACCATGCCCTGCACGACACCTATTATGTCGTGGCACACTTCCACTATGTGTTGTCGCTCGGCGCCGTGTTCGGCCTGTTCGCGGGCTGGTATTACTGGTTCGAGAAGATGTTCGGCATCAAGTACAACGGCATGATCGGCGGCCTGCATTTCTGGCTGATGTTCGTGGGGTCGAACGTCCTGTTCTTCCCGCAGCACTTCCTCGGCCTGCAGGGCATGCCGCGCCGCTACATCGATTATGCGGATGGCTTCCACACCTGGCACCTCGTGTCATCGTTCGGCTATGTGATTACGCTCGCTGCCACGCTCGTCTTCTTCATCGGCCTTGCCGAAGCGATGATCCGCCGTCGCAAGGGTGTCGCCAATCCATGGGGCGAGGGCGCAACGACGCTGGAATGGACGCTGCCTTCGCCGCCACCATTCCACCAGTATAACGAGTTGCCGCACGTCACGAACAAGGGTGGCCACTAGACGCTTGCGGTGCCGGCCCCTTGTCGGGGCCCGTACACGGATACGAAAATCTGGCGGCCCTGCGCTGAAAAGGCGTATGGGCCGTTTCGCTTGAATGCCCCATAAGGCTCTAACCATGACTGACGCCCCCGCCACTCCCGCAAAGCGCTACGCCACGGCGAGCGACTATGTGAACCTGATGAAGCCACGCATCATGATGCTGGTTGTCTTCACGGCTGCAGCGGGCCTTATCGCTGCCGCCAGCGTCACGCAGACACCAATCAACCCGCTGATGGGCGCCATCGCGCTGCTGGCTGTGGCTCTTGGCTCGGGCGCGGCCGGCGCGATCAACATGTGGTTCGACTCCGATATCGACGCGATCATGACGCGCACGTCCACGCGCCCGATCCCGTCCGGCGCGGTGCCGCGCGAGGAAGCCCTCGCCATGGGCCTCATCATGTCGGGCGTCTCGGTCATGCTGATGTGGCTGGCGTCCAACTGGCTGGCGGCCGCGCTGCTCGCGTTTTCCATTTTCTACTATGGCGTCATCTACACGATGTGGCTGAAGCGCTCGACGCCGCAGAACATTGTCATTGGCGGTGGGGCAGGGGCGTTTCCGCCGGTCATTGGCTGGGCCGCTGTCACCGGCAACACGCCGCTCGATGCGTGGATCCTGTTTGCCATCATCTTTTTCTGGACGCCGCCGCACTTCTGGGCGCTCAGCCTGCTGGCGCATGGTGAATACGAGAAGGCGGGCGTGCCGATGCTGCCCGTCACGCATGGCGCCAAGGCGACCCGCCTTCAGATGTTGCTCTATACGATCGTCCTGGTTCCGCTGGCGCTGACGCCTGTCGTGACCGGTCTTGGCGGGTGGATATATGCGGTCACGGCAGGGGCGCTGGGCGCGGTCTTCATGACCTATGCCGTCCGGGTTTTCCTGTCGAAGGCCGGGGATGCCGGTTGCACGGCGGCCGAGAAGAAACTGGCGCGCTCGATGTTCCTGTTTTCGATCCTCTACCTGTTCATCGTGTTTGCCGCATTGATCATCGAGCATGCGACCGGCCTGTATTTCGCTGTGAAGGGTTTCTAGATGACTGACGAGAAAGAACCGTACGCCGGCGAGTTCATGGATGCGCCGCACATCGCGCCGGAATCGATTGCCGCTCGCAAGAAGCGCAATGTCTGGCTTGGCCTGGCCCTGTTCAGCTTCGTGGTGCTTGTTGCCGTGACGACCATCGTCCGTCTGTCGAATACCGATCTCAGCGAGGGCGCAGGCTTCTATTACAGCAATAGTGACAGCCGCACGCCAGTCGGCGAAGCGCCAGCGCTGCCGCCGGGTATGAGCGAGGAGCAAGCCGCTCCGCCAGCGGGACTGAAGCCCGATGAGGTGCCGGAATGAAACTGTCCAACCGCGCTATTGGTCTCATTTCGGCAGGCGTCTTCACCGGCATGCTCGGCCTCGCCTTCATGGCTGAGCCGCTCTACAAGAGTTTTTGTCAGGTCACCGGCTTTGGCGGCACGACCCGGATCGCAACGCGTGCGCCCAAGGAAATCCTCGATCAGGAGGTCACCATGCGCTTCGATGCGAACGTGGCTGATACGGCGCTGACATTTCGACCCTTGCAGCGTGAACAGACGGTGAAAATAGGGCAGCACGGGCTCGCCTTCTTCGAGGTCGAGAACCCCACGAGCGAACCGATTCGCGTCATCGCGAGCTATAATGTGACGCCGCATTTTGCGGGGCCCTATTTCTACAAGCTGGAGTGTTTCTGCTTCGAGGAGCGTGTGATCGCGGCTGGCGAATCGAAGAAACTGCCGGTCGTCTACTTCATTTCCCCAGACATGATCGAGGATCACGTGGCCGGGCGACTCGAGACGATCACGCTCAGTTACACGTTTTTCGACAGCACGGCCTATAAAGGGCGACTCAAGCAGGAAGCCCGGGGTGCGGCGAATTCAGCTAGCCCGGGCTGAACCAGTTGCGTTTTTGGCGCGGAGCGGGCTAAACAGCGCAAAGCTATACGTGATAATTTGAAGGGGTTTTCCAAGCCATGTCCAGCGGCGACGTCAAACACGACTACCACCTCGTAAATCCCTCGCCCTGGCCGCTGCTCGGCTCGCTCGCCGTACTGGTCCTGGCCATCGGCGGCGTGATCTATATGAAGGGCCTGTTCGGCCTCGAAAAAGGCACCATGTGGCTGATGGCTCTCGGCTTTGCCATGGTCGCCTATGTGATGATCGGCTGGTGGCGCGAGGTCGCCAAGGAAGGCGCTCTCGGGGACCATACGCCGGTTGTCAGCATTGGCCTGCGCTACGGCATGATCCTGTTCATCGCCTCGGAAGTCATGTTCTTCGTCGCTTGGTTCTGGGGCTTCTTTGAGTTCACGATCTTCGAATCGGCACGTACCGGCAGCACTTGGGACGCAACCAACCCGCTCTATGTCGATGCACTGTCGCGCTTCAAGGAATGGCCGCCGGTCGGTGTCGAGACGTTTGACCCTTTCCACCTTCCGCTGATCAACACGCTGGTTCTGCTCCTGTCAGGCACTACGGTGACTTGGGCGCACCACGCGCTGCAGCACAATGACCGGTCCGGTGCCAAGCTCGGCCTGCTGCTGAGCATTCTTCTCGGCATGGGCTTCACCGCGCTTCAGGTGATTGAATACAGCCATGCTGGATTCACCTATGATGGTACGCTCTACGGTTCGGCCTTCTTTATGGCCACCGGCTTCCACGGCGCACACGTCGTCATCGGCACCATCTTCCTCGCCATCTGCCTGATGCGCCTGATGATGGGCGGCATGACACCGAAGAATCACCTCGGATTCGAGTTTGCCGCCTGGTACTGGCACTTCGTCGATGTCGTGTGGTTGTTCCTTTTCGCGTTCGTGTATGTTGCACCCTACCTGATTATGGAAGGCGGCAAGTAAGCGCCTTCACGCGAACCTGACCCGATCCCAGGCCCGCCGGCGCGTCCAACCGCCCGGCGGGCTTTTTTTTAAGAGGCCGCCCCCATGTCGTTTCGTCCGATGCCCGTGCTGACACTGTTCACCGTGCTCAGCCTCGTGCTGCTGGTCTGGCTCGGCAACTGGCAGTATGATCGCTTCCTCGAGAAAATGGCGCTGGACAAGTCAGAACCCGAATGGACCGTGATCGATGGAGCGGTCGTGCCGGGCAGCGAGGCCATGGTCTATTCCTATATCGACGCCGCCGCAGCATGGCGGCGGGTGGTTGCCATCGACACGGGCGAGGAGGTCGTCTTCACACCGACTGAGGTGATCTACCAGGTCGAGCCGCCACAGCCCTGCCAGGGCCCGGAATGCGGTGCCGGCCTGCGCTTTGCCGCGCGCGGTCTTTACCAGGTGCCGCGCGGCCGAAATGCCTTCAGCGGCACCGACAGCCCGGAAACGGGTATCTTCTACACACTGGATCCCGTTGTTCTCGCGACGCTCCTGCCAGCAGGCGAGGCCAGCCGTGTGCATGGCCGCGTGTTCGAGCCTGACACGATCCAGCTCAGCGAAAACGGCCGCACCATGGTTGGCGAAAATCCGTTCGCGCGTGTCCGCGCCGACTTCAAACTGCCGCCGCAGCGTCATTTTGGGTATGCGATCACCTGGTGGGGGCTCGCCATGGCGTTGCTCGGCGTGTATCTCGCCTTCCATTATCAGAAGGGCCGTCTGCGGCTGCGCAAAGGGAGCGATGCGTGAAATATGTCTCGACACGCGGACAGGCCGCACCGGTAGACTTCATTGGCGCCTGCCTCGCGGGTCTGGCACCGGATGGCGGTCTCTATGTGCCCGAGACATATCCCCAGATAGCGCCGCCAAGGCCCGATGAGCCTTATGCGCAGGTCGCCGCGCGCATCCTGTCGGCCTTTGCAGGCGATGCCATTCCCGAGGCCGATATGCTGGCCATGTGCGAACGCGCCTATACGAGCTTTGCCCACCATTCAGTCGCGCCGCTGACACAGGCCGGACCCGGCCTCTGGCTGATGGAACTGCATCACGGCCCGACGCTGGCCTTCAAGGACGTGGCGATGCAGATCATCGCCCAGCTCTATGACTATATGCTCGGCAAGACGGGCAAGCGCCTGTCCATCGTCTGCGCAACGTCCGGTGACACGGGCGGCGCAGCCGCGGCGGCGTTTGCCGGGGCAAAGCATGCCGACCTGTTCATCCTCCACCCGCACGAGCGCATCTCGCCCGTGCAGCGCCTGTTCATGACCACGACGGGCGCTGCGAATGTCACCAACCTCGCTCTTGATGGCGACTTCGATGACTGCCAGGCGATCGTGAAATCCCTGTTCGCCGACAAGGCCTTTGCCGATGGCGTCGGTCTTTCCGGCGTGAACTCGATCAACTGGGCGCGCATCGCGGCGCAGTCGGTCTATTATGCTACCGCACAGGCAGCCCTCGGAGGAAAGATCCGCTTCGTCGTGCCGAGCGGGAACATGGGCGATGCGCTTGCCGGCTATGTTGCGGCCCGCTGCGGGCTGATGACCGGCGGTTTCGAGATCGCCTGCGCCGTCAACGAGAATGACGCGCTGGCGCGTCTCTTCAAAACAGGAATCATGTCGCGTGCCGCGGCCGTCGCGACGCCGAGCCCGGCCATGGACATTTCCGTCCCCAGCAATTTCGAGCGGCTGCTGTATGAAGCCATGGGCCGCGACGGCGACGCCGTGCGCGGTGTCTATGATCGTTACAAACAGGCGGGAGAAGCCGAGCTGCCTGACGTCGCCAGGAACCGTCTCGGCTGCGTCGGTATCACGGCGTCAGCCGTCAACAATACAGACACGCTGGCCGAAATGGCGATATTCAAATCCGAAACCGGCTGGCTGATCTGTCCGCACACCGCTGTCGGCACATTCGAAGCGCGCCAGTCGCCGCGCACCGACGTGGTGACCGTAGTGCTGGCGACGGCCGCCGCTGCGAAGTTCCCGGAGACGGTGAAAGAGGCCACCGGCCTCGAAGCCCCCCTGCCGCATCGTTGCGGCTCGCTTCTGGCGCGTGGCGAAGTGTTCGACCGCCTTCCCGCAGACGTGGCGGCCGTGCGCGGCGTGATTGAAGCCAAGACACAAGCGGCCCTCTGATGGCCGTCCTGCAGCGCGATACTTTGATCACGGCTGAACGGGTGGTCCTCACACCGCCCCACAAGGCCGACTATGACGACTGGGCGGCGCTGCGTTCTGCCAACCGGGAGCACCTCGAGCCCTGGGAACCTCTCTGGCCGGGCGACGCCCACTCGAAAGCCGACTGGGCACGGCGCCTGAAAGTCTGGACGACGGCCTGGAAGGCGGGACAGGCCTATGTCTTCCTGATCCGCAACATTTCGGATAATACCCTCATTGGCGGCGCCTCTCTGACACATGTGCGCAACTGGCCTGCTTCCAGCGCAAGTATCGGTTACTGGCTGGGAGCGGACTTTGAAGGGAAGGGCTATATGCGGGAAAGCGTGATCGCGGTGTGCGACTGGGCTTTTGCGCATCTGCATCTCTGGCGGATCGAAGCCGGCACGCTGGCCGAGAACAACCGGTCGCGCAAAGTCCTCGAAGCTGCGGGCTTCGAGGAAGAAGGCTATGCCCGTGCCTATCTCGAGATAGCAGGCGAGCGGCGTGACCACGTCCTTTTCGGCCTCGTCAGGCAATCGAAACGCAGTTAGATTCAAGATGATGGCCAAATCCAATCCAACCCAGCCTCATGGCAACTGGTACTGGCATGCGCCATCGGAGCGCCTGCTGATCGAGGCGCCTCAGGCGACACCCCTTTCCGACCTGTCGGGCGATTGGTCGATTGATGCGCTGGAGCAGATGCTGGAAGGCCTGAGCCGCGGCCGGCTCGGCAAGGCCTTCGGAACCGGCGATGGTCCGGTGCGTTGTGCCTTGCGTCTGTCGAATGGACGCGACGTTCACCTCGTCGGGGCGTTCGTCGGACAATCCGAGGCACGCGGCATGTTGCTGGTTGGCGACGACTTCCCGGAAATCGATCCGTCCGACCTGAAGCCGGGTCCGGATCTTTCGCCTGTCTACCAGCCGATCATTTCCTTGCGGGACGGCCGCATTGCCGGCTTCGAGGCGCTGGCCCGCTGGGACGGCGCGGAAGGCACGTCGCCCCCCAGCCGTTACGAGGACGAGGCACTCGCGTCGAACATGCTCATTCGGTCGGCCGAGACGCTGGCCATGCTACGGGACAAATCCGGCCGTGAGGATGTGTTCATGCATGTGAACCTGACGGCTCGGGACCTGGCCCGGGGGACCATGCCTGCCCTGGTCGAAGCGCTGATGAATGGATACACGCTGCCGCCCGGTTCGCTCAGGATCGAACTGACCGAACAGGCCGCGCTGCGCAATGTGAGCAATGCGCTTGCAGGTGCCATGGCCCTGAAAGCCGTCGGCGCAGGCCTCGTGCTCGATGATTTCGGGACGGGGCATTCGTCCTTTGCGTGGCTGGCTGACCTGCCGGCGGACAGCCTAAAAATCGACCATGGCCTGACCTGCCGTCTCGGCCAGAGACGCATCGACACGATCCTGACGACAATCACGCTGCTGGCGAGCCGCCTGGGCATGACGAGCACGGCGGAAGGAGTCGAGAACAAGGATGATGCGGTAAAACTTCGCGGCCTTGGCTTTGATCATGTGCAGGGCTTCGCCTTCGCCCGGCCGATGAATGCCGCATCGGCCGCCGCCTTCCTGGTCGCCTGATCAGGCGGAGCCGCCATCGGCCTGGAGGCGCCCCGAATCGACACCTATGCGGCCAAGAGCATGACGCCATTTCAGGTCGTACTCATCACCGAACACGATATTGTCATCCGGGTCCCCGACAAGCCAGGCATTGGCCGCCAGTTCATCTTCCAGCTGCCCGGCGCCCCAGCCGGAATAGCCGAGCGCAAGCACCGATTTTCGCGGGGCGGCACTTGAACCGATCATCAGCAACATGTCGCGTGTGGCCGTCATGCAGAGGGCGCCGTCGATCTCGAGCGTTGCGCCTTCGCTGATGACGTCATCAGTGTGAATGACAAAGCCGCGTTCGGTGCTCACCGGCCCGCCGTCGAGCACGCACGTGTCCGGCACGCCAAGTTCCGCTTCTACATCGAGCTGCTCGAACAGTTCCGGTAGGCGAATGCCGTCCATGGGTTTGTTCAGCACGATGCCCATGGCGAAGTCTGGCGAGTGCGCGCAGAGCAGGATGACCGACCGGGAAAACCGCGAGTCGCCGATGCCGGGCAGGGCGATCAGGAGCCTGCCTGTGAGGTCTGTATTCATGCGCTAACGATCTCCATTCTGGTGAGGCTGAGGCATGGCTGGGAATTTGGCAAGGGTGATCCGGCTTGCAGCGACAGTAGGTCGGCCCTATGTCCAATGCCAAACCTGCAAGGAGACAGACAGATGAGCATCAAGGTTGGCGACAAGCTTCCGGACGCAACATTCATGGAAATGACTGGCGACGGCCCTCAGCCGCGCACGACGGCCGACGTTTTCGGTGGCAAGACGATCGCGCTGTTCGCCGTACCCGGTGCCTACACGCCGACCTGTTCGGCGCGCCACCTGCCCGGCTTCATCGACAAGGCCGGTGACATGAAGGCCAAGGGCGTCGACGAGATCGTCTGCACGTCGGTCAATGACGTGTTCGTCATGGGGGCCTGGGGCAAGTCGGCTGGTGCCGAACAGGACGTGCGCATGCTGGCGGACGGCAATGGCGCCTTCGCCACAGCACTCGGCCTTGAAATGGATGCATCGGGATTCGGCATGGGCAAGCGCTCGCAGCGCTATTCCATGCTGGTCAAAGACGGCGTCGTCGCTGAGCTCAATGTCGAGCAGGGGCCGGAATTCAAGGTTTCCAGCGCGGATTACCTGCTCGGCCAGCTTTAGGGCTGCCTGCGTAGTATCTGTTAAACAAATCAAGCCATTATCGGCGCGTTCGGGGGACCCGGGCGCGCCGTTTTTGTTTGCTTATTATTGATTATCGGCAAACTCTCCCCCACATGGATGAGAGTTGAAGAGGAGAGGGATACATGGACTTTCTAATGACCGTGCCGGTGCTGATCGCAGTCGTCGGCCTCATTCTGATCGTGTCCACCGTCAAACAGGTGCCGCAGGGCTATAACTGGACGGTCGAAAATTTCGGGCGCTACACCAAGACGCTGACGCCGGGCCTGCATTTCATCGTGCCGGTCTACCAGAAGGTCGGCCGCAAGATGAACATGATGGAGACCGTGCTGGACATTCCCCAGCAGGAAGTCATCACCAAGGACAATGCAATGGTGAAGTGCGATGCCATCGTGTTCATCCAGGTGATCGATGCGGTCTCTGCCGCTTATGAAGTGAACAACCTGCATCACGCGATCCAGAACCTCTCGCTGACCAATATCCGTACCGTGGTCGGCTCGATGGACCTCGACGAGGTGCTTTCGAACCGCGACGACATCAATGCGCGGCTGCTGCGGGTAATCGATGCGGCGACGAACCCGTGGGGCATCAAGGTGACGCGGATCGAGATCGCCGATCTCAGCCCGCCAGCGGATATTACCGAGGCGATGAACCGCCAGATGAAGGCCGAGCGCCTGAAGCGGGCGGAAATCCTGACGGCCGAGGGCGACAAGCAGTCGGCGATCCTCAAGGCCGAGGGCCAGAAGCAGGCCAAGATCCTCGAAGCCGAAGGCCGCCGCGAAGCTGCTTTCCGTGACGCCGAGGCGCGAGAGCGTGAAGCCGAGGCCGAAGCCAAGGCGACCGCCATGGTCAGCGAGGCCATCGCCAAGGGTGACGTCAACGCGATCAACTACTTCCTCGGCCAGGCCTATGTCGCCGCATTCGAGAAACTGGCGACCAGCCCGCAGCAGCGGACCGTTATCATCCCGGCGGAATTCTCCAGTATCCTCGGGACCATTGAGGGCATTCGGGGTCTGACAAGCGCAGCCAAAGAGGCGCAGGCCAATCCGCCGCGTCCGCAGGGCGGCGCCGTGCCGCCGACGCGCCGCGAGTAGACGAAAGGACACCCGACCATGGAACAGATTTTCACCGAACTTACCGTCTGGCACTGGCTGGCCCTGGGCCTTATCCTGTTCGGTATCGAGATGATGACCGGGACGTTCGACCTGATGATGCTGGCGATTGCCGCCTGGCTGACCGGGGCGTTCGCCTTTTTCGGCCCGGACACGTACACTTCGTGGCAGGGGCAGCTGGTCTTCTTTGGCGCGGCGGCCTTCGTGCTTGTCGCCCTGGGCCGGACCCTGTTCTCCGGCCTGCGCGGCACGGTCGAGGAACACCCGACGTTGAACAAGCGCATGGCCGGCCTGATCGGCCAGCGCGGCCAGGCGACGGGCGACTTCTCCGGCGGAAATGGCCAGATCAAGGTCGGCGACTCGGTCTGGGGCGCAGAGGCGGCCGACCGGATGATCCCCATCCGTGCCGGCGACTCTGTCATCGTCGAAGGCGCACGCAAGACCATTGCGATCGTGCGCAAGGTCTGACGCCTACTGGCAGGCCCGGATAAAGGCGCGCACGTCATTTGACAGTTTTGCGCCTTCGGGTTCTGACAGGTACATCATGTGGCCGGCGTTGTAATAGTCGAACTCTACCCGGTCGAGCACGACGCCATTCTTGAACAGCGCCATCTCGGCCCCGAAGAAGGGCGTCGCGAGATCGTACCAGCCCGAGGCCAGCAGAACCTTCATTTGCGGGTTCTCGCGCATGCCCTTGCCGAGCCACGGCGTGACGTTGACATATTCCGGCCAGCCGCTGCCATTGGTGCTCCAGTTCCATTTCGAACCGGGTTCGCCGGTCAGCACCTTATAGGGGCGGGTGAAGTCGATCTTCAGTTCGCGGGTCAGGTAGTCGTTGATGGCGGCGACATAGGCGACATCCATTCCGTAGCTTGACGGATCCATTCGGCCGAGACGCCGAGAAAGGCACTCATCTCACTGGCGACGAAGGCCTCCTGCGTGGCGCCGAGCGTATTGCCACGGATCAGGGCCGGGGCCAGCGTGTCGATGGCATAGGTGCGCGCGGCGTTGACGAAGGCATCAAAGTCGCCATTCCACTTCGCCGTGTCGACCTTGCCATGATACCAGGCGATGGTGGCTTCCGACGGGAAATAGGAAATGTGGGCGGTGTCATTGCCCGGCGCGAATTCGCCGGTCTGGAAATCGAGGATCGCGGAAATCAGGATCACGCCGTTCAGGCCGATGCCGTTCCAGCCGCCCTGCAGCTTCTCGGTGAGGGCGGCGGCGCGGGTGGTGCCATAGCTTTCGCCGGCAAGGTATTTCGGGCTGTTCCAGCGGCCATTCTCGGTGATCCAGATGCGGATGAATTCGGCGATGCTCTCGGCGTCCTCGTTGACGCCATGGAATTGCTTGCCGTCATTCTCGCCGAGCGGGCGCGAATAGCCGGTGCCGACGGGATCGATGAAGACCATGTCCGTCACGTCGAGCAGGGAGTTCTGGTTGTCGCGGATCGTGTAGGGCGGGGCGCCGACGCCGCTGGCATCGGACGGCGTGATTACCTGTTTCGGGCCGAAGGCGCCCATGTGCAGCCAGAGCGAGGCCGAACCCGGCCCGCCATTGAACACGAAGGCCACCGGGCGCTGGCGGGCATCGGAAACGCCGTCGCGCACACAGGCGACCGAGAAGATCGAGGCCGTGGGCTCGTCCTTGGCGTCGCGCAGGTAGGTCTCGCTGGCGACGGTCTTGTATTTGATGGTCTGGCCGTTGAGCTTGAGCGAATGGTCGGAGGAGAAGGCCCTGGCCTCCGGGATGTCTGGTTTTTCCTAGGCCGCCTCGGCCTTGTCGGCCTTTTCGTCGGAAAATCCCGGAACGGCAACGAGTGCCAGACACAGTGCCAGAAACAGTCCAAGCATCTTATCAACCCTCAGCAATCTGGTGTGGCCGGGACAGTACCAGCGGAACGGGCCGGGGCAAGGGCCGGGAAAAAATGGCCCCGCACCGGGAGGGTTGCGGGGCCACAAATCATGCCGCAATCGGGGGCTTAGCCCGGCATGACAACAGTATCGATCAGGTGGACAACGCCATTTGATGCGTCGATATCGGTCGCGATCACGGTGGCGGTTCCGCCGGCTGCATCGGTCAGGATGACATTGCCATCAACGATGGAGGCGGTCAGGTCGGCGCCATTGACGGTCGGAACGGTGTACGTGCCGCCATTGTCTGTGATAGCCTGAACAAGGTCAGCCGCCATCACTTCTCCGGCGACCACGTGATAGGTGAGAATGCCAGCCAACGTGGCCTTGTTCTCTGGCAGCAGCAGTGTTTCCACTGTGCCTTCCGGCAGTTTGGCAAATGCGTCGTTCGGCGGCGCGAACACCGTGAACGGACCGTCGCTGTTCAGCGTGTCGACAAGGCCAGCCGCCGTAACGGCAGCGACGAGTGTGGACAGGGCGTCATTGCCAGCGGCGATGGCGACGATTGTGCCGGTTTCAACAGCGGCTTCTTCCATCATGGGTTCAGCAGGCGGTGTTGCCGCTTCGGTCGGCATTTCGACCTCGGCAGCCGGGGCGGCATCATAGTCTGACTTGTCGGCGGCATCTTCGCAGGCCGCGAGCGACAGGGACGCGGCAATGGCCGCCGTGATCAACAGATTGGTCTTGAGGGGCATATGTGACTCTCCATGCTATGCGCAGGGGTACGCATTGTCCTTTGTACGGAGCCGCGCCGAAACGGTTCACATTTGACGGCAAATAAATTTCAAGCGCCGCCTAGGGCCTGTTGTGAATCAGGATTCACTCGTGGCTTAATTTGTGATTCAATCTCCCAAACAGGGAGGTTTGAGATTGAAACGTTTGATTCTCACGGAGACCCAATGGGCGCAAATATCGCCGCTTTGCCTTGGCAAGAAGACCGATCCGGGATGAACCGGAGGCGATGGCCGGATGTTCCTGGAAGCTGTTCTGTGGATCGCCCGCACGGGCAGTCCATGGCGCGACCTGCCAGTTGAGTTCAGCAACTGGAATAGGGTCTTTCAGCGGTTGCGCTATTGGGTCGGCCGTGATGTCTTCAAGCGGATATTCGAAGCACTGGCGGGCGATCCGGACATGGAATACGCGATGATTGATGCCACCATTGTCCACGTTCACCGTCACGCCCACGGCGCAAAAGGGGGACTCAAAATCAGGCCATCGGAAAGTCGAAGGGCGGCTGGACAACCAAGATCCTCGCACTGACCGACGCGCTCGGAAACCTCGTCCGGTTCGTGCGCCTGCCCGGCAATCGCTTCGACACGGTCGGTGTCACACCCCTGATCGACGCGATCGCGTTTGGCGCAATCCTTGCCGACAAGGCCTATGACAGCAACTGGATCATCGAGGATATGAATGCGCGCGGCGCAAAGATCGTCATTTCCCAGCATCCCCGACGCCGCGCGCTCCTCGATATCGACGAGGAGATGTACAAATGGCGCCACCTCGTCGAGACCTACTTCAGCAAGAACAAGGAGTTCAAACGCATCGCCTTCAGGTCCGACAAGACAGACGCAAGCTATGAAGCCATGATCTACGCCGCTGCAACCGTCATCGAATTGCGCTGAATCTCAACAGGCCCTAGCCCGGTTGCCACGCGCCATCCATCGCGGCGTCGGTGCCCCAGCAGACATAGGTGATGGCCGAATGCGTCAGCCTGCCGAGCGGGCGGCTGGCCCGGCCGGGCATCAGGCTGCGCGGACGGATGGGGCCGAGGCGGGCGATGCGGCCAGCGGCCCTTGCGCCGCGATTGCGGGCGAGCCGGGCGGCATGCGCGTCCGGGTCGGCGAGCACGGCGTCGAGCCGGCTGAGCCGGGCGAGCAGGGGAGCGGTGGGCAGGGGGGGCGAGGCGCGTGTCCGGGGGAAGGGGGCGCCAGGCCATGCCGGAGCCGAAGACATGAATGCGCGGGCCGAACTTTACGTATGGCAGGCCTTGCCGGGCCAGGCGGATGGTGAGGGGGAAGCGGGCGGGGGTGCGCGGGTGGTCATGTGTGGGTGTGGCAGGGGTGGGGCCTGGGTGGCCCGCAGCCCCGCATTTTGCAGGTGCGATGGGGGCGATCTTCTCTTTCAGTGCGAGGATCAGCAGCATGCGCCGCGCCATGGATTCGGCCGGGCGCAGGATGCGCAGCACATCTGCGTGCACATGCCGGGCGACGGTAGCGGCCTCGGGATCCTTCACCAATTGCCGCGCCCACCAGGCGAGCTTGGCCGCCTGCGGCCAGTTGGCAGCGATGAGGTCAAGCAGGAGCTGGGGCGTGAATTGCATGCGCACCATTAAACCGGCAGCGCGGAGGGGTGGGATAAATTTTTGTTTTGGTTCGGCGTCGCTGCTGGTTGCGGGACATTTGGGAAGGATAGTGACCCCTCACCCCCGGCCCCTCTCTCCCGAGGGAGAGGGGAGCAGACTACCCCCTCAAAATGGCGATTTCGGCAGTGACAGCTTGAAGATGATCGCCAGGGCCCGGAGGGTAAAAGCTGATGCCAGCCCGCCGATGAAGGCGCTGGACTCGGGCAGGCCGTATGTGGTGAGGCCGAAATAGACGCCTGCGCCGAGCAGGGCGGCGGTGGCGTAGATATCCTTCTTCAGGAGCAGCGGCTCCTCATTGGCGACGACATCGCGCATCAGGCCGCCGGCGCTGGCTGTAAGGGCGCCGATGATGAGGACGACCGCGAGCCCGTGATCGAGGTTCATGGCCTTGGCCGCGCCGGTGACCGCGAAGAGCGACATGCCGAACGCGTCGGCCCAGCGCAGGGGACGGAAGTTTTCTAGGAAGCGGTGAAACACATAAGCGGTCAGCCCGCCCGCCAGCGCGAGCAGCAGGGTCGGCGTGTCTGACAGCCAGAAGACGGGCTGGCCGAGGATCAGGTCGCGCAGCGTGCCGCCGCCAATGGCGGGCAGGAAGGCGAGCACGATGACGCCGAACAGGTCCATGTCCTTGCGCACGGCGACGATGCCGCCGGAAATGGCGAAGACGAACACGCCGATACGGTCGAACAGGGTGAGGACGAGGTCGGGGGACATGGCGCTGCTCCTGTGGCCTGGTCATGGGGCGCGCCGGCAAGCGAGGCGTCCTCGTTCCATGGCAGATTGTGGGTTGCGCGGCGAGTGGGGTCTCCCCACACCCCCGGCCCCTCTCCCTGGGGAGAGGGGAGAAGAGGTGCTATTCCTGCGCTTCGAGCTTGTCCTGCGTCCTGGTGTCGAAGTCGCTGGCGTCGTGGCGTTCGCGCAATTGCGATTCCGGCTTGCCGAAGGTGCGGTTGACCATCTTGCCGCGTTCGACGGAAGGGCGGGCGCCGACCTGTTTCATCCAGCGGATAACGTTCTTGTAGTCCTGCACCTGCAGGAACTCGCCTGCATCATAGACCGCGCCGGTGACCAGCGCGCCATACCATGGCCAGATCGCCATGTCGGCAATCGTGTAATCGGCGCCGGCAATATATTCATTGTCCTTGAGCTGACGGTCGAGCACGTCGAGCTGGCGCTTCACTTCCATGGCATAGCGGTTGATCGGGTATTCGTATTTCTCCGGCGCGTAGGCGTAGAAATGGCCGAAGCCGCCGCCGAGGAAGGGCGCGCTGCCCATCTGCCACATCAGCCAGCTGAGCGTTTCGGCGCGCTGGGGATTTTCTGTCGGCAGGAAGGCGCCGAACTTTTCGGCCAGATAAATCAGCATCGCGCCGGATTCGAAGATGCGGGTCGGCGGGGTCGTGCTGTGGTCCATCAAGGCCGGGATCTTGGAATTCGGGTTAACGGCGACAAAGCCGGAGCTGAATTGCTCGCCCTCGCCGATATTGATCAGCCAGGCGTCATATTCGGCGCCGGCATGGCCGGCGGCCAGGAGTTCCTCGAACATGATCGTGACCTTGACGCCATTGGGCGTGCCCAGCGAGTAGAGCTGGAAAGGATGTTTGCCGACGGGCAGCTCCTTGTCATGGGTCGGGCCGGCGATCGGGCGGTTGATACTTGCGAACCGGCCCCCGCTTTCCTTGTCCCATGTCCAGACTTTCGGTGGGGTATAGGTCGGGTCGCTCATGTTCAGTCCTCCAGCTTGGCGCTTCACCTTGGCCCTTCATGTAGGGACGCGGGGCCGATTGTGAATAACAAACTGGTGAGCTGCCCGGACGCCGGGCCAAGAAAAAGCCCGCCCGGTGTCCCGGACGGGCTGGGCGGGGGATCGGTTCGCCTCAGAGGACTTCGAGCATTTCCTGCACGAGCGGGTGGCGGACGACGTCGACGCCTTCGAGGCGGATGACGGCGGCGCCGGCCAGTTTTTCGAGCCGTTCGGCGGCGTTGGCGAGGCCGGAGAATTCCGGCAGCAGGTCGGTCTGGGCCGGGTCGCCGGTGATCACCATGGTCGAGTGCCAGCCGAGCCGGGTGAGCAGCATCTTGATCTGGGTATAGGTGCAGTTCTGCGCCTCATCGACGACGATGAAGGCATTGTTGAGCGTGCGTCCGCGCATGAAGCCGATGGGGGCGATCTCGATCACGCCTTCCGACAGCATGTGTTTCAGCTGGGCCGGCGAGAGCCGGTCGGACAGGGCATCATAGAGTGGCCGCAAATAGGGCGCGAGCTTGTCTTCCATGGCGCCCGGCAGGAAGCCGATCTGTTCGCCGGCCTCAACGGCGGGACGCGACAGGATGATGCGGGCGACCTTGCCGGCCTGCAGGGCTTCGACCGCCTTGCATACGGCGAGATAGGTCTTGCCCGTGCCGGCGGGGCCGAGCGCCGCGACGAGGGCATAGTTGTCCATGGCCTTCATCAGCTGGGCCTGGTTTTCCGACCTGGGCTTGACGGTTTTCTGGTAGCGCTGGGTGCGGTCAGGCTCAGCGGCGGTCGGCTTTCGCTTGCGTGTGTCTGCATCGTCGGGATGCCAGCTGCGGCCCCCGTCTATAGCGTGGAGAAGGGGCGGCTGGCCGCGACCGGCATCCTGAATCCAGGCAGTGGCTTTCACCTCTGATGCTGTCTTCATTCGCTTGGCGGCGTTGCGTTTAGCCATGGGAGGACTCCTTGGTTCCAGGCAGAAAAAAAGCCGTCAGCAAAATTGCGGACGGCTTGGCGAAAAAACGGGGGCAGATGGGGGGACCGCCCTGTGGGCGGCGTGGCCAGTCCGGAAACACTCGGTCCCGGCGGCGAGGTGCGACTGGGCCTGTTTATGACCGTCTCCACGTCCGAATCTGTTGTTGATTAGACTCTAGCAGGGTTATCAAACCCTTTACGCGATATTCCGCAGGCGAAATGAGAGGACGAATCATCATGGCAATCTACCAGATCGGAGAGGCGAAACCGCAACTGCCAGCCAGCGGAAATTATTGGGTGGCCGAAAATGCCCAAGTAATGGGCAATGTGGTCCTGAAGGAGAACGCCTCTGTCTGGTATGGCGCAGTCCTGCGCGGCGACAATGACCCGATCACAATCGGCGAGAACACAAATATCCAGGATGGCAGCATCCTGCACACCGATATCAATGCGCCGCTGACGATCGGCAAGGACGTGACGGTCGGGCACATGGTGATGCTGCACGGCTGTACAATCGGCGATGAGACACTGATCGGCATCGGTTCGACCATTCTCAATCATGCAAAGATCGGCAAGAACTGCATCATCGGCGCCCACACCCTGATCCCCGAAGGCAAGGAAATTCCCGACAATTCGCTGGTGATGGGTTCGCCGGGCAAAGTGGTCAAGCAATTGTCAGGTCCGCAGGTACAGATGCTGAAGATGTCTGCGATGCACTATGTCGAGAACTGGAAGAAGCACCGCGACGGCGCCAGGCGCATCGACTGATGCCCTACTGACGCACATATCGAATGGCGAAACTCTTGCCGGCCACGCGGACGACCTGGCCCCTGACATTGCCGGCAAAAACCGTATCGCCGACCATGGGCGCCGCGCCTTCTGCTTCGAAGCTGGCGCCAGAAAGGGAAATGTCGAGAACACGGCACTTGATCTCGCGTCCGTCGTCCAGGGTCAGCAGGGCAGGCCCGCTCTGGGGCTTGCGGTTTACCCCGCGATCTTCGACCAGATCCAGCTGGTCCTTGTTGAGCAGCCAGGTCAGACGGTCGGCCAGCTTGTCGCGCTTGTGGTCAACAATCCGGAACTGGACGGCGAATCCAGAGGGCGTGTCGCGAATGACTGTCGCAGCCACGCGGCCGAGATCGTTGAAATAGCAGACAACCTGCGAACCGGGGCCGGGTCGGAATTCGGACTCGATCATGGCGCCCGAACAGGAAATGTCGATCGTGGTGATGGCGTGATCGGCCTGGGCATCATCCAGGACCTGTCCGTCAAGCTGTAGCGGGACGCGCTTGTGAAGACGCCGGTCCTTGTTGGGATTGATCAGCGGGCTATTGCTGAGCGCAGAACTACGCAGGCCGGTCATTTTCTGCTCCCAAAGGCCCAAAAATATCAGAGCCTTTCCCACCGTGAACGCTTTACTTAGGCACTTTAGGTTCACAAAGTGTTGCCCAGACAGGCCGGATTTCGCATTCCGGGCGAACCTGTAAGCCCTATTTCAGCCGGAGCCTGATTCCATGGAAACATATGATTATGTCATCGTCGGCGCTGGCAGCGCTGGGTGCACGCTTGCCAATCGCCTGTCGGCTGATGCCTCGATCAAGGTTTGCCTGATCGAGGCGGGCAAGAAAGACAACGCGCTGATGATCCGCATGCCGGCCGGTGTCGGCAGCCTGATCAAGCAGCCTAACGACCACAATTGGGGCTTCTATACCGAGGCACAAAAGCACATGAACGGGCGCAAGCTTTACTGGCCGCGCGGCAAGGGCTGGGGTGGCTCGTCCTCGATCAATGGCATGGTGTACATTCGCGGCCATG
>Ga0208903_1000555_pt1 | contig 28898 bp, 19 predicted proteins | sample AntAceMetag02UKJ_FD_184769 | JGI IMG/M metagenome (GOLD analysis project Ga0208903, IMG submission 184769) | Saline lake microbial communities from Ace Lake, Antarctica - Antarctic Ace Lake Metagenome 02UKJ (SPAdes) (version 2) | ecosystem: Environmental > Aquatic > Non-marine Saline and...
CATCGCCACCGGCAGGCCCGCGAGGAGCCGGCCCGATCCATCCGCCGCGACATCACCATTCCAACCCGTCCACAAGAGCGACCAGCCATGCCGCATCAAAAAGCCATTCCCGGCGTGTTCATGACCCGACGGTTCATTGGTCAGATCACCTTCGTTGAAGGTCCACAGCGCCAATTTGTTCCCCCGGTTGTGAACATCGTAAAGGAGGCGACCGTTTCCCTTTCCCGGATCGACCGGTTTCAGGAGAAAGAAATCCGACCAGAACTCGACCTTCCCGTCTTCATTCACCGACGCCCGTTTCAAATCGGTAATCCGCCCGTTGGCCGGGTCCTCGGGATCGACCTCGAAGAACAATCGGCCGCCGAGGACTTCATAGGCGCCCGCCTCGCCAAAGGACTGGCCCTTCGCGAACGGTTCGCGCTTCTCGATTTCAATTCGAACGACTTCGGCGCTGGCGGGAGTGACCGCGAAACCGAACGACAAAAAGACGCTGAGAGCGAAAACAAAGAAGGAGCGGATGCGTTGGTCGGGAATCATTAGTCCCGAAGTCTGTGCCTCAGCCACGAAACCTTCAAGATCAGACCGCTCCGCGATCTCGCCCCTCATCCACAATTCCGGCCTGCCCTCATGAGCTTCGTCGCATTGGCGAAGAATGGTCCGTAGCCCGTAGCGCGAAGAACGGGGGAGGACCGACGCGCCCATACAAACCCTTGAAAGAGGAAATCCCTATCACCCTTTTCATTGCGGGAATCCGCCACACCCTCGAATCCGTTTTCCACGAATGCGGAGTTCAAAGATCAGTTTCGGGGGAGCGCCTTGAGAAGCGCCCACGTCGCCCACGAAGTGGCCGAGCAGGAAATAAATTGATCCGTGCCATGAGGAAATCCGGAATCGTAAAATTTCTGAACCGGATCACTTCGGGTCACGACATGCCATGAACCATCCTTGAGCTGCGACCCGAGAAGATACTCCACCCCCCTCCGGTACGACTCGGCACTCGCATCCACCTTACCGGTATCGAAAAGAGCCACCAGCGCCGATCCCGTCGCATAAGCATCGCTCTTCCCCTTTGCGAGTTGGGCCCAACCACCCCCATTTCGCTGAAGAGCCAATAAGTCTTTTCCCGCCTCCGCAATCTTCGCCTCCCCCGCTCCGGAAAGGGCGAGACCACGCAATCGAAAGACATGATCCTCCGTCGTCTCCGGTCGGGTTGTGCTGAGCCATCGTCGAGCGCTCATCCGTCTCCTCGCTATCGCCTCCTCCTTACCCTCGTATCCATAAGCATCGAGCCCGCTCAAAGCCAGAAAGGTCGACGTGAATCGACTCCCTTCCGAAGGAGGACGCTGTGATTGCGCAGACCAGTAGGGAGTGTCCCCATTCCACTGAAGTAAAAAATCAACGACCGCATCGGTAATCTCGTCCCTTCGGTGACCCGCGGCATCGAGAGCCCACAGCGCCATACCGGCAGTGTCTGCTTTGCCCCCCTGACCGATCCCGTTTCGGTAATTGCTTTGCCCCCGCTTCAGATGAGTGAGGGTATGCTCAACCGCATGCTCAATCCCCTCCCCATCGATCTCGAATCCGTAGGCCCCCGCATTGACGATCGTCAGGACCGGCAAGCCCTGACTGTGGCAGGTAAAGCACTTGCGTTGCTCTCCCGAGACTCGAGCAGCAGAAACCAATAGAGGCAGAGCTTTCTTCACTGCAGTTCGGATCTCAGTCACCTGAGAATCATCCCCGCCTTCAGCAGACCCCACCATTCCAAGAATGAGAATCAAAATCCCTCCAACTAGCAATCGCATCGACACGACTATGACCTAGAAGATGGATTCGTGCGAGGCTTTGGCGAAGCCGTTGGCGAAGTCCGTCGCGGAAAGGGTTTGAAACGACTGACTACCCTTTTGACCGCGTCTCCGTTTCCCATCCCGACCCTAGTGAATCTACGGCAATCAATCCGGATCTTCATGCGCCAGATTCCCATTCTGATTTCAGTTCTCCTCTTCGTTCTATCGATTACAGGGAAAGGTAGCGGTGAAATCCCTCCCCTTTTCGAACTAGCCGCCGACGAACTGGCAAGCGATCTACTACCTCAACGTCGGGTGGGAAGACAACTAGCAAATATTCGAAGCATAGCTGAAATCCCGGCATAATCGCTGACCTGCCAAGGATAGACTTTTTGCAGTTCAGGTAGGAAGAAATTGGAAATCGACTTCTAGAATCCAGATTTTCGAAAGAGAACCACTACTCAGGCAAGTCCGCGACTTCCGGCAGATTATCTACCATTCCTGCATCGGTTCTTTCCAGCTCCGCGACGGTCTCTGCGCGCATTCTGAGAACACGATCCCTGTTCTCTTTCCCCAATGCGAGGTTGTGCAGCTCCTCGGGATCAGTGTCGAGATCGTAGAGTTCCTCGATCTCCCCTTCGACGAAATTACGGATGTATTTGTATTTCCCGTCCTGCAGCGACGTGTACCAGGGGACACCTCCGACAAGCAATAGCTCCTTTGGATCCGTGGGGATCTCGTTGGTATCGGAACCGTATTTCCGTGCCGTGAAGACAGTCATGACGGAACGCTTATTTTGGCGATTTTCCGGATCCTTCAGCAAGGGCAGGAGGCTCCGTCCGTGCATCTTCGAGGGGAGATCAATCCCCGCCACCTCAAAAAACGTGGGAACGAGATCGACCCCGGCGGCCGGAGCATCGCATACCTTTCCCGCTGGAATCGTCTTCGGCTGGGAGACGATGAGCGGACTCCGGATATTGGCGTCGTAGGGCGCGACCTTCGTCCGAAATCCATTTTGGCCCCAGGCAAACCCCTGGTCAGAAGTAAAGACGACCATGGTATTCTCATATTGGCCGGTATCCTTCAGCCCCTGTATCAAAGTACCCACGGCCTCGTCGAGGGCAAGAACACCCTGGTGATACTGCCGAACCCAGTCACGGTAAGAACTGCCGTGAATCCCGGTGCCGTGACTGGATTCGCCCGTCGCCCGTTTCCTCCCCTTGAGATGAGGCTGCCCGTCCTCTCCTTTGACCCAGCTCTCAATATTTTGTATGTAGGCGGGCTTCCCGGGGCGGGGCGGATAGATGTTCACCGGTGCGGGAACCTTCAAATCAGGATACGCCTCAAGATGTCGCTTCGCCGGCGTAAACGGTCCGTGGACGGCGCCATAACACAACCACAGGTACCAGGGTTTCCCTTCTTGCCGACCCTTTCCTTCGAGATACTCCATTGCCCATCTCGTGTAATTGTCGGTACTGTAGCCCTTGACCATTTCCGCTTCCCCGCCGTTGAACTCGATCAGTTGATCCTTGTAGTAGTTGCCTGCATTTTTCTTATGACGCGGGCGATTCCAGACAATCTGATAATCCCAGTCGCGCCCGAAACCGGTGTCATCGCCGGTGTGCCACTTACCTATCTGGGCAGTTTGGTAGCCATTTTCCCGAAATACTTTCGGCCAGAAGGGAGCCTTCTCCGGGTCATACTTACTTCCAGGATAATCCCCCTCCATTCGCATCGACTCGATTCCATGCTGATGATGCCCCGTTAACAAGGTAGCGCGGGAAGGCATGCACCAGGTTCCGATATAGGCGTATTTGAAACGAACTCCCTTTTCAGCCAGGGCATCAATGTTAGGGGTCTTCACCCAGTCGTAGGATTCCGGATAGGAGCCGACCGTTCGATGGGAGTGATCGTCTGTGTAGATGAAAAGGATATTCGGTTTCTCTGCTGAACTCGCCAAGAGCGGCCCGAGGAAAAAAGACAAGAGAACGAAGGCATAAGAAGTTTTCATGAATAGTTTGGAAAGGCCGGTTACCCCGGGGCCGGCTCTGATTTCATGGATTGTTTCGCCGAAATCGATATGACGACGTTTGCAACCCGGCAACTCGAGACGGCGCGGATCCAACCCCGGCTCCTTCATGAGCGTAGCATGAAGATCGCTGCGATAGCGAGGATTCTCCGACGCATCGAATCAGAATTCATCGGTAGCAGCCTGAACGGCTCCGCCTTTGATTTCACGACCTGCGATCCGCGCACGGAAACGGAAGGGAAGGCGGGGGGCCTATTTGGACCTCGCAGGCTCCCCGGGGAAACCCTGAACCTATTCGCTTCGCAAAGGACACACACGGGAGGAAGCCCAACGTCATATCAGCCTTCTAACCGTGGCGATACCCGCAGGAGCCGCCGCCTTTTCTACTTCGGCTAGAGTTTCGCGAGCAACTTGTCGTGAATGCCGTCGAAGCCACCGTTTGAGAAAACGATGATGACGTCGCCATCTTTCGCTTCGCTTTCGAGTCGGGCCACGATCGTATCCGCATCGGGCTCGTAAAAGGCAGGCGTTCCGGTGTCGCGGATCGTCTTCATCAACAGATCAGTGTCGAGACGCTCGTCCTCGGCGAGGCTGTCGGCGCGAGCCACTTCGGCAAGACACACCGCATCGGCTTCGCTCAAGGCAGCGGGGAGTGATTCCTGAAAAACATTCCGTCGCGTCGTGTTCGAACGCGGCTCAAAAACAGCCCAGAGGCGCGATCCTTCGTAGCGGCGGCGCATTCCGATGACCGCCTCTTTGATCGCAGTGGGATGATGACCAAAATCGTCGATCACAGTGATGTTGCGATCGGTCACGCCACGCACTTCCTGGCGACGGCGAACCCCCACGAATTTATCGAGAGCGCTGCGGATCTCGTCAGGCGTGACGCCACCGAAGCGCGCTGCGCAGATCGCCATGGCACCGTTTCTGACATTGAATTCCCCGTTCAAAGGCAGGAAATAAGTTTCCCCTTCAATCGTAAACCGAGTTCGTTCTGGCTCGTAAATGACATCGCTGATACGCGCTTCACAATCCTCGTGAAAACCGACCCGTTTCATTGGTGAGTGCCCTTGATCAGCGAAAACATCGAGACAGTTTTGATCATCGCCATTGAGGAGGACGATCCCATTTCCCGGAACGAGGCGAATCATGTGTCCAAATGACTTTTTAACGGCGGCGAGGTCGTCAAAAATATCGGCGTGATCAAACTCCATGTTGTTCACGATCGCCAATTCGGGCAGATAATGAATGAACTTGGAACGCTTATCAAAGAAGGCCGAATCGTATTCGTCCCCTTCCAGCACCGTGATATCGGAGTCAGTGAAACGGGCTCCTTGCTCAAGGTTTCCGGGAAGTCCCCCAATCACGAAGCTGGGATTTTTACCCGCCGATTCAAAGATCCAGGCAAGAATCGAAGAAGTCGTTGTTTTCCCATGGGTGCCGCTAACGACAAAATTGCGCTTTCCACGAAGAATTTGCTCACGAAGGAGCTCCGGCAACGAAGTATACTGGCGCTTTTGGCGCATCACCTCTTCGACTTCAGGATTCCCGCGACTTTGGGCGTTTCCGATGACAAATAGATCAACATCATCGGGAAGGTTCTCCGCCTTATAGCCATTGAGGACCTCAATCTCACGACTTTCGAGAAATCCCTTCATGGGATCGTAGACATGAGCATCTGATCCGGTAACGCGGTATCCAGCATCGCGAAAAGCGGCCGCTACAGATCCCATTGCGGTCCCGCAGATCCCCATAAAATACAAGTGTTTGTCCTTGTTTCCGTTGTCGCTCATATCAATAATTAATCTTCGTATCCAGCTGTGTGATACGCGTGTTTGGGTCGCTTCTTACTCTTTTTTTGACATCGGGGCAAATCTCTTTATGCCTCCTTACGAAACGGGTCGAATTTCTTTCCGCTAACTAAAAGGAGGATAAAAAAGGGGTGAAAGAGAAGACAGCTCACCCTTGACACTGCCGCCCGGAGAATAATGTTACGCATTTTTTTCCACGCCAACACGCAATTGACCCTGAGGGACCTTTCGTCGAAGTTTTATTATGAGTACGTTCGTTAAACACGAAGCCAAATCGTCAAAAGGAGTCAAATTTGCCCTGATCATCGGATTCGTATGGGCGATTCTTTTGGGTATCATCTGGGTAGCCTATCGCAACAGCGACGGCACCGGTGGAGGAATCATGAACTTCATCGGGCGGTTTCATATACTGATCGTCCATTTCCCTATCGGAATCATATTCCTGGGATTCATCATGCACGTCCTCACCTACCTGACGGCGTTTGCGCACCTTCAAAAATCCGTCTCATTTGTCCTCTGGCTTGGATTTTTGATGAGCATCAATGCCACCGTGATTGGCTACCTGCTCATGAGCGTCGAGGATTTCGGTGGTCGCGCCATGGATCTGCACATGTATTTCGGTCTCTCTGTCGTCGTATTCAGCCTCCTCGCGCTTGTATTTTCGATCAAAGGAAGCCGCGGACTCACCGGACTCACCCTCGCGTTTGCGGTGTCTGCCACGATGGCGAGCGGTCACTTTGGTGGCGCAATGGTGCACGAGGCGGATTACCTCACTGAGCATGCGCCGGAGGCTCTGAAGCCTGCGCTCCTTGTCGGACTTAATCATCAAGACAAACTCGATACCACTCTTGAAGGAGAGGATGACGCACCTGCCGAGATCCCTCTCGGTGAACGTGTTATTTACACCGATTTCGTGGTCCCTATCCTCGACAAGACCTGCAACGAGTGTCACAACGAAGACAAAATTAAGGGCAAGCTCCGCATGGACACCCACGAGTTGCTCCTCGCCGGTGCTGAAGAATCTGATTTTCCCACCGTGCTTCCAGGTGACTCCGCTGAATCTGAGATGATTCTTCGTGTCACCCTTCCCACTGATGATGACGATTTCATGCCGCCAAAAGGCGATGGCTTAACCGAAGATGAAATCAAACTTCTGAGTCTTTGGATCGATGCTGGCGCAAAGCCCGAGATGAAGCTCGCCGAGCTGGGTGATGATCCCGCCATCGAAGCGCTCGCGCTCGCCGTTGAAGCAACCCACGCCGCGAGCGGCGAAGAGGTCGACGAGACAGCGATCGCCGCCTACGTATCGATTTGGGATACATTTTCTCCTGAAGAACAAGAGGCCCGCACCGCTGAAGTGATGGAGTCAGCAGGAAAATACCACTTTTCGGTGATGCCAATCTCTGCAGAGGACGCCCGCCTCCGGGTCAACGTGATCAACGCGTCGAAAGAGTTTGGCGACGATCAGATCAAACTTCTCGAGCCGGTCGCCGATCAAATCATCTGGCTGGATCTTGCCCGCAGTCAAATTACCGATGAAAGCCTGAAGACCGTTGGAAAGATGCGGGCGCTTGAGCGACTTCATTTGGAAAATACCAAGACGACCGACGCGGGCGTTGCTCAGCTAGGGAACTTAAAACAGCTCGAATACCTCAATCTCTACGGAACCGGCGTTGGAAACGGAGTCTTTGAGACCTTCGGCAAACTTCCGAATTTGAAGAAAATCTATCTCTGGCAAACCAAAGTCGACGCGGCGGAAGCGAAAGCATTTGAGCGAAGCGTGAATCTTGAAATCAACACGGGAGTTGATCTCGCCGCAGCATCGGCTGCCGCTTCCGCGAAAGCCAAGGAGAAGCCCGAGCCTAAGAAGGAAGCCGCCCCTGCTCCGAAACCGGCTGCCAAGCCCACTCCGAAGCCCGAGCCCGAGAAAGAAGCCGCCCCTGCTCCGAAGCCGGCTGCCAAGCCCACTCCGAAGCCTGAGCCGAAGAAGGAAGCCGCCCCTGCTCCGAAACCGGCTGCCAAGCCCACTCCGAAGCCTGAGCCTAAGAAGGAAGCCGCCCCTGCGGAAACTAAGAAAGCGGAATAGTGCCTCCTGAGACACCATTCCTGCTTAAGCCGCGTAATTTTCCCGACGTTAAATTGAACTGAAACGATCGTTTGTGATCTAAACTAAGATCGAATCACCTATCATGCACTCTGCTCATTTTCTTCGCCTTCTCGCCATTCCGGTGCTGGGCGCTCTCCTCTCTTCCTGCGGCGATTCGTCGGACCCGACCGTTCTCGTGGAGCGGCAACTGACGTCCTCGGAAAAGTCTTTCAACATTACTGAGACCTCCCGGGAACGATTCCGTTATCAGACGCAGCCTGCCGCTTCCAGCGACGGGGCTTCGGCAGATTCAGGCTCGGGCAATCCGCAACTCACCTACAACACCCCTGAGGGGTGGGAGGAAAAACCGGGTTCTGCGATGCGGGATGTGAATTTCGTATTCGGTGAAAAAGGAGAAGGCTCCTGCTACCTCGCCCGACTTCCCGGAGCGGGAGGCGGTATCGTCGCCAACGTGAATCGCTGGCGCGAGCAATTCAAAGCCGATCCTCTTACCGAAGTGGAGATCAGCGATCTCCCCAAGATGGCTCTTTTCAAACAACCAGCCACCCTCGTCGAGGTGGACGGCCCCTTCGCCCCCGGGATGGGGAGCACCGACACTTTTGAGGACTTCCGCCTTCGCGGTCTCATTCTTGCCTCCAGCGCCGGTGCCGTGTTCGTAAAGATGACAGGGCCTAAAGAGCTCATCGCCGCCAACACTCAAGCCTTTAACGAGTTTGTTTCCTCACTGGATGTGAAGACAAACTGATTTTCCCTTTTCGAACCAACAGCCCCATGGCAAAGAATTCCATCGATTGGTCCCCAGGCAACTGGCCGAAGCTGCTTTTCAGCTTCTTCACTTCCTTTAAACTCGCGACGACTGTGTTGTTCCTCATGACTCTGGTGACCCTTTTCGGGACGCTCGATCAGGTTGACAACGGTCTCCACGCCGCCAAAGGAATCTATTTTCACTCGTGGTTCATCAACGAACGGATGGGGAGCATTCCCGTGATTCTTCCGGGCGGCATGCTGCTCATGATCATCCTTTTCGTCAACATGACGCTGGGGGCAATCATCAAAGTTCGCAAACGGTGGCGCGGCGCGGGACTTCTCATTTCCCACTCCGGAATGCTGATGCTTCTTGCCGGAGGTTTTATCACTAACAAATTCGCGACTGACGATTACATCGCGCTCTATCCGGGAATGTCCGCGAGCAAAGTCGAAAGCTACCGCGAATGGCAGCTCGAAGTCATGCCCCTTGCAGAAGATGGTAAGGCCGAGAATGCCTGGTATTATCCAGCCGACGCCCTCCAGTCCGTTCGCGCGGACGAACAACGCGTCATCAAGACAGAGTCACTTCCCTTCGATGTCGTGATCAACGGATTTTCAAAGAACGCGACGCCGATTCCGACCAGCGCGCCGATGTCCGCGAGCGTCTCTGGAAAAGAGATCGACGGCTTCAAACTCTCCCCTCAGAAGGCGTCTAAAGAAGCCGAGCAAAATCTTCCCGGAGCCTACCTCGAATTCCGCCCCAAAGAGGGTGGCGAGCCTATCGAAGCAATTCTCTGGGCCGGCTCCTACTACTTTGATCCGCGCGAAGAACCGATGCCCTTCACCTTTAAAGTGGGCGAGCAACTCTACGGGGCTCTTCTTGCCAAAAAGTCCCGCCCCCTCCCCTTCGAGGTCCGCTTGGACGAGTTTATTTTTGAACGCCATCCCGGGGTGACGACACCAAGGAATTACGAAAGCCGCATCACTCGGATCGAGGATGGTGAGCCTGACAAAGCCCTTGAAATCAAGATGAACGAGCCAATGCGCTATGAGGGCTACACCTTTTTCCAGGAATCCTTCGGCCCCGCGGGATCGAATCCCGGCGATGACATGTATTCGCAGTTCGCGGTCGCGAAAAACCCCGCTGATCAATGGCCCCTCTGGGCTCTCGTCGTCAACGGAATCGGCCTCGGCATCCATTTTGTCATCATGCTCGTGAGCTACTCCAGCCGCGCGAGAAAGAAACGTTCAGCGATTGAAGCAACCTCATGAAACCCTCCTTACTGATCCCCCTTACCCTCTTGGGCCTCTATGCTCTCACCCCGAGTGTGTCAGCCCGCGAAGTGCCCAAAGTTGAGCTGCAAAATTACCAGCCGTGGGAAGAGGAAACCGTTCACGCCTTTGAAAACATCCTCGTTCAGGACGGCGGTCGCGTGAAACCGATCTACACGATCTCCCGCTTCACGCTGATGCAGTTCAGTGGAAAAACGACTGCCAAGTTCGAGACAAAAGATGGCGAGCAGCACAGCCTGCACTACGCAGAATGGATGCTCGATGTCCTCTTTCGAGGTGAAATCGCCAAAAGTCTGCCCGTTTTCGTGGTCGACGATTCCGAGGCGGTCGTTCAAATCGGGGTTTCCCCGAAATCACGCCGGGATCGTTATTCCTACAATGAGCTCGTAACCGGGCGCGCCAAACTCGCCGAGCTCGGCGCAGAATATGCGAAAAAGCAGCAGAAGTTTCTCGATAGCGAGAAAGACAATCAGTACGAACTGGATCGCATCGAAGGAATGATCCTGACACTGGGCCGCAACATCAGCTCGTTTGAGTTTTTACTGGGCCAGTTCGGTTACGCCCGAAAGGGAGAAATCCTCGTGAACGCGGATATTCTTTCTCCTGAATTCCAGGAACTCGCCAAGACCCTGGATCCCGTCGAGATGCTCACGAAGATGCCGGAGATGACGCTCGACCAGCTCTTCCAGACCGTCCGCCAGCCAATGGGTAATTCGGAGGACGAGAGAATGTTTGCGGACGCACTTCGTCTCTTCTTCTTCCACGCCAACTCGGGTCGCGGTCTCGATCTCTTCCCGCCTCAAGAAGATGCGAACGAAGATTGGAAATCCTCCGGCGATGTCATGCTCGCCGCCCTCGAAAAGAAAGAGCTTCGCGAATGGGGAACTAAACAGCTTGGAAAGATCCAGGCCATCACCGCTGCTCAGGGTGAGAGCGAAGAGGCTTTTCGCAGCGCACTCCAGTCGTTCTCCGATCAGCAGCACGAGACAGCCGAGGCTCGAGGCCAGGGCGTCCGCTCAGAAATGGAGATTTCGCTCTACCGCGGAAAGTGGTTTTCACGAGCCCTCGTGTGTTTTGTGATCGGATTTGTGGTTCTCGCTTTCAGCTGGTTCGCACCGGGAACACGCTTCAGCAAGATCATGATCTTCGCGGCAAGCATGCTCGCGCTTATCGGACTAATTCTCGATATCTATGGGATCACCCTGCGATCAATCATTCGACAACGACCACCGATCACCAATCTCTACGACACCGTGATTTTCATCACCGCTACGGCGGTCCTTCTCGGGCTCATTATTGAATGGTTCACCCGAATCGGAATCGGTGCTCTCGTCGCAATCTCGGCAGGTTTTGCCGGTATGTTTCTCTCGATCAAATACGAGGCAAAAGAAGCGACTGATACGATCACGCAACTCATGGCGGTCCTCGATACTAACTTCTGGCTCGCGACCCACGTCACGATCATCAATATCGGTTACGCCGCGGGTCTCGTTGCCGCGATCTTCGGGATCATCTACCTCTCAGGGAGATTCGTCGGCCTCCTTACCGGGCGCCAAAATAAGGACCTCTATAAGTCGCTCACGCGGATGAACTACGGCGTAATCTGCTTCTGTCTCTTTTTCTCTCTCGTCGGCACTGTCCTCGGAGGGATCTGGGCAAACTACAGCTGGGGCCGATTCTGGGGCTGGGACCCTAAGGAAAACGGGGCTCTCATGATCTGTCTCTGGACGCTTGTAATTCTGCACGGCAGGATGGGCGGAATGATCCGTGAACTCGGCGTCAATATGTGCAGCATCATTCTCGCAATCATCGTGACTTTCAGCTGGTGGGGCGTGAACAATCTCGGGGTTGGCCTGCACAGCTACGGGTTTACAGACGGCGTCTGGGGCGCTCTCTTCTCCTCTTGGGCCGTCATGGGTCTCTTTCTCGCGATGGGTGTCATCATCTGGTTTGTAGAGCGAGCTAAGAAAGCGGATAATTCAAAAGGCTCTAAAGCAACCACTTGAGCGCAAATTCGAACGGAAAAGGCAAAAAGAAATGCCTCCATCTTCCAATTGGCAAAATTAAAAACCGTGACTAGAATCCTTTCATGGCAATATTTCTTGGAATCATCATCGCAGTCGCATTTATGCTCCTCGGAGCAGCCGCTTTCCGCTACCTTTTGAAGGGGGGCTAGTAAAAAAGGCCAGTTTCTTTCCTCGCAATAATGTGACTTTATTGCCGGAAGAACCTGCCCAACTTTTTACGATTGCCCTCTCTTTCCAATGGCCGGATTCAAATTCAGCGGTGACGCAGGGGCGATAGTGTTCGCGATTCTTTCTGGGCTTTCAGCCCTTTTCATGATCGCCTGGATATTTGAAACAGGAGGTTGTCGGGACAGCTACGGCCCGAAAATCACCCCTCTGCCGGTCGCCGCTGAATCATCAGTAGATCAGAAGGAAGTGTCTGAAGCTCGCAAAGCGCTTGCCGGGGAATCAGCACGACGAGCCGAACTCGCGAATGAACTTCGGGAAAGCGAAGACGATCGGAGATCTCTCGAAGAGGAAAACGCGATTCTCGAAGCGCGGCTCGAAAAGCTTAAAGCAGCGGCCTCGAGTGATTCGGCCACCGAAGGAAAGCTCGCCGACCTGCGCCTCAAGCTCAAAGCACTCGAGAGCGAGAACCTCTCCATCTTGATGAAACTCAAAGATTCCGGTGAGGGCGCACGGGAAATCGGAATACTCACTGCTGAGCTCGCTGCAATAAAATTCAAATTTGACGCCGAAACCAAAGCTTCAAAGGAAGCAAATAAATCGCTTCTCACACTGATGCAATCAGCGGCAGAGAAAGAGAAGAATCTCCTCGTGCAAATCGAATCTCTCAAAGGGACAATGTCTGGAGACGCCGAGTCCGGAGACGCCGAGTCTCGAGACTTAAAGAAAGTCTCTGCCGATCTTGAAGCGCTCAAACTATCGTTCGCCGACAAAGCAAAAATTGCTTCGGCCCAGCTCGTGAAATTGAGAGACGAAGTCGCTGCACTCACCAAAAAGCTCACCTTGGATGCGAAAGCCTGTGATGCGGCGAAGAAAAAGCTTCTTTCTGAGATCAACAAACTCAACGGCGAACTCGACTCGCTTAAAAACGGAGGCAAGCAGAAGCGCGCAGGCGACTTCCCTGATCTCCCCATTTTCGTGAATACCCCTCTCCAGCTCAAGGCCGGAGTTCGCCCTCTCATCATCGACCTCAGAGGGATCAGCGAAAGAGCGGCTGTGCGCGAGGCGACCCACAAAAAGATCATCGCTCAAGGAAACTCCAACGCCAAGAACGTCGTCTCATTTGACTAGGGCTCTTCTGAGGTAACTGCCGCAGAGGGAAGGGAACTCGAAGGTAAGCTAAAAAGCCCGGCAAAGGAATGAAGCTTCCCTCGCTTGGCTGCGCCCCGATCGATCGCGATGCCAATTCCAAACACGAACTTTCTTCGAAAAGCCCGTCAAGCGTTGCTCAGGAAGTCGCCAAAATTGCAGGAATTGCAGGACTCGGTGATGCCACACGCTCAAGCTGTCTCCTTCGCTCAGACAAAACAATTCGACGAGAAGGTTCTCACTCCCCAGCGCATCGCAGAAGTCTGGGTGACAACGTAATACCCGATTCCCCCGCGCTGGCCCGGAATCCTCCCTAGAGAACGATCTGGAATCAAGCAGGCAATCAGGCCCGCCAATATGCGGGCCTTTTTGTATCAAAATTTTAACTGGTGACGACTCACAATCCGCGTATCCGTGAAGAAGTTCTTTTTAGGCGACCATTTCCATCATGGCCAAACGAAAAACCAAAATCATCGCCACGCTCGGCCCCGCGACCGACTCCTCAGAAAAGATCGGACGCCTCATCGAAGCCGGTGCCAACATTTTCAGACTGAACATGAGCCACGCCCAACACGATTGGGCTCGAGACGTCGTTACGAAGATCCGCGAACAATCCGAGAAGCTGAGCACTCCCGTCGCGACTCTAATCGATCTCCAGGGCCCCTCGATTCGGACCGGTGAAGTCGATGGAAAACTCAATCTAAAAAAAGGAGATATTGTTGAATTTCGGAACGCTTCATTGAAACCCGGCTCGGATCTTTCCGTGACAACTAACTACGATGGACTTCATAAAGATGTCGCGGTCGATGACGTCATGCTCGTCGACAATGGAGCGCTTCATTTCAAGGTCCAAAGAATCGACGCGGGGCGGCTCACTTGCGAAGTGCTCACCGATGGCAAGATGGGTTCCCGACGGCACATCAACCTTCCTGGAATTCGGGTGAACCTCCCTGCGCTCACGAACAAAGACCTCCTCGATCTCGATCTTGCCGCCGAGCTCCAAGTCGATTTTGTGGCGATCAGTTTCGTCCGCGATGCCGAGCACATTCGCTATCTTCGCGAAAAACTCGCTGAGTCCGACTCCCGTGCCAAAATAGTCGCCAAAATTGAAGATCAGGAGGCCGTTAAACATCTCTCTGAAATCATCAGGGAGTCTGACGCGGTCATGGTTGCCCGGGGCGATCTCGGTATCGAAGTTCACATTGAGGAACTCCCTGTGATTCAGCGACTCATCCTCAAAGAATGTGCCCGGATTGGCCGCAAGGTCATTGTCGCGACGCACATGCTCGAGTCGATGATCGAAAACCCTGTCCCGACACGAGCAGAAGTCACCGACGTGGCGAACGCTGTTTTCGAGCAGGCAGATGCGGTCATGTTGTCCGGAGAAACCTCAATCGGACAATATCCCATCCAATGCATCGAGATACTCGATCGAATCGCAACGCGCATGGAGCGCGAGCCCGGAGCCGGGTTCTGCCACGAAATTGAACTGAGGACCGAAAAACAGCACACCGTAAAGTCGGCCGTAGTTCTCGCCAACTCCCTCGAGGGCTCAAAGATGCTCATTTTCACAGCAAGAGGTGTCCTCGCCAACTACGCGGCTCATCAGCGTCCCACCGAGGCTGATATCTTTGCCTTCTCTCCCGATGAACGCGTCGCGCGAGCCCTGTTAATGAACCGGGCCGTGACGCCCTTCACGATGGAGATGGAAGACAGCCCACCGGAGACGATTCTCAAGGCGGTCGCGATGCTAAAAGAAAAAGGCCTCGTCGCCGATGGAGATCCCCTCGTCATCCTCAGCGATATTCTTGATCGCGACTTTGACACGGAAGCGATCCTCGTGAGGAAAGCATGAACCTTTCGAATTACGAAACGATGGATCCCAACTTGCTGGTTGGTCTCGTGAACACGGCGCTCAGGAACGACTGCGAGGACATCGCCGATCTCGCAAAAACACACGATCTCAATCGAGACACGCTTGAAGATCGCCTGCGCTCAATGGGCTACCATTACATCGCAGAACAAAACCAGTTCAAGGCTGGAGTTTGATCAAAGCGACGGAACGAAATTCGTTTCGATGACTCCTAAAAAGCGAATCAGGAAGCAAAGAGACGCCCGCTGGGCAGGGATTGGGAAGATCCTCCCTACTCCCTACTCCCTACTCCCTACTCCCTACTCTCTACTCTCTACTCCCTCTCACTTGTGTGCGTCAACGACTGCCTGGAGCTCGGCACGCTTCACACCCGCTGGGGCCTCGACTGCAGAAAACCTCGCACGCGCCGCAGCAGCCTGCTCCACCGTCACCGCAGAAGCACTGTTGCCCCAGCTGTTACGCACGTAGGTCAAAACCGCAGCAAGCTTCTCGTCATCGAGGGCTGCACCGAGAGACATCATCATACCCATGTAATCCATGTTCTCTTTCGCAATTCCTTTGAGAAGAACGAGAAGCGGAATATCGGGATCCCCAAGAAGCGTTTCTGAACCATGAAAACTGGGAGCCATGAGAGCAGGGCCTGCCTTGATACCGGCACCATCGCCACCGTGGCAGGCGGCACACATCGCATAGGAAGCTTGCCCGAGAGTCATCACAGCAGGATCAATCGCACCTCCAGTTGCGACGAGAACGGTTGCGGGCTTGGCCGCGGCGGCTCCTGCGGGCGCATCCACTTTGGCAACGGCAGCGGTTGCGGCGGCTGGCTCTGTAGCAGGAACGACGGCAGCCACCTCTACAGGCTTCACTGGCTCCTCGCGGGTTCCTTTAATAAACGCTGATCCTACGATTCCCAACATGACAATCAATGCCAGCGGCACCAAGACAAGAAATGCGTTTCCGATAAGGGAAACAACGGGACTTTTCGATTCGTGTGATTCGTCGCTCATAGCAGGGGGAAAAAAGCCTTTTTTTGAAGGAAGTCAACGCGAATAGCACAAGCGCGCACATCAATTATTACGTGAGTTCACGCAACAAAGGTGCCTAAAAATGATTCTCGCCTCCAAACAATCGCCTCAAGGCAGAACCGGACGCACTTCATTTCCATCCGCATCGTGAGGATACTGAGCATCGTGTGCCTCGAGCGAGGCGATCAGACCTTTCATAAGACGTTTCAAATCTGCGGGATGTGACTCAGCGAGATTAGTCGATTCATACGGATCGTCGGCCAAATTGAAGAGTTGGTAATGCCCACCCTCGAACTGAATAAATCCTCCCGTAGTCGGAATTTCAGGCAGGGCATGGAAAACCACTTTCCAGTCCCCGTCTCTCCATGTCGTGAAATAATTGCTGCGATGGACTCCATGAGGATAATGCATCAGGAACTGCTCTTCCCGTGAATCATCGGCTGATCCGGTAAGTAAAGTCTGAAGCAGCTCTCCGTCGAACGGATGCCCACGAGGAGCTTCGGCACCTACAGCCTTTAAGACCGTCGGAAAAAGATCGGTCACATTAGCAACCTGACTGTGAATCACCCCTTCAGGAATCACCAACTCTTGCTGCAACGAATTGGTGGGGTCCGGTTTTGCCCAGGCCGCGATGAATGGCACTCGCATTCCCCCTTCGTAATGAGCTCCTTTTTTTCCACGAAGCGGAGCCGCGCAAGCGACCTCGTGCTGATTCCCTAGAGGCGCATCACTGCCATTGTCTCCGAGAAAGAAAATGAGCGTGTTCTCGGCAATTCCGAGTGCTTCGAAATGATCGAGCATGTCACCAAGAGATTTGTCCATCCCTTCGACGAGCGTGGCAAACGCCTGGGCACTTGCCGGTTTGCCTGAGTCCTTGTAATGATCGGCAAAACGCGGATCAGATTCAAACGGGGCATGCACCGCGTAGTGCGAGAAATAAAGATAGAACGGCTTTTCCGCGTCCACCGTTTCCGAGACCCGCTTTTTTGCCTCGAGCGTGAGTGCCTCCGAGAGAAACGTATCGGTCCCGTGGTAGGCATCGAGATGCGGCACGGCGTGATGGGCCCGTTTCGTGAGCGCCCCGTAACCCTTCTCCGCGTAGTAGCTGCCAGGCGCCCCGAAAGACGCTCCCGCGACATTGACATCGAATCCCAAATTCAAAGGCTCCGATCCTTCGTGGTCGTTGGGCCCAAAGTGCCCTTTCCCCACATGGATCGTGCCATAGCCGGCTCCTGACAGTATTCCCGGCAGGGTAGTATCTCCTTTTCCAAGGCCGGCCCAGTCCCAGTCTGCGGGCCCGTTGGCACCGGCATTGTCACTGCGCGGATTGATCCAGTTCGTGGCATGGTGGCGTGCCGCATTTTGACCGGTCATGATCGAGATTCTCGTCGGAGAACACACGCTCATCGCATAAAACTGATTAAAACGAATTCCCTGTGCCGCGAGCCGCTCCATCGACGGAGTTCGATAAAAGTCATTCAGCGGGTGCTTTTGAGGCGCCCCCCTATCATCGGTCAGAAAAGGAACCGATGTGTCCATCACACCCATGTCATCAACGAGAAAAACAACGATATTGGGTTTCTCGGCGGCAAGCAATCCGGCGCAAGAGGACAAAACCGCGGTGAGTAAAAAGAGAAATCGACACTTCATAATGCGCTAAGCATATCGCCTCCCGACTTGAATTCCAGCCCCGCATCGGAACGGATTCAAGTGAGCCGGAAAGACAATTTTATGAAGGAATTTCCTTCCCGAACAGATCGAGGAATGCCAAGATCGAGGTACCCATGAAAGCACTTGCATACTTTCTTATCATCCCGGCTGCGATGATCCTTTATTTATTTCTCGCAACCAGCTTTGGGTTTTACCAGCGCCACCCGGTGATCCCTTTTCTCCTTATGTTTGTCGGGATCTCTTTTCTGATCCGACTTCTCTTTGTGAAGTTCACTCTCCTTCGCCTATTCCTCGCCCTGACAGGGCTATCTCTCGCCGGATCTTTCGGTTGGTGGACCCTTAGCTATTCCAACTATGCCGCGATCGAGAATCCCGTCGCGGTCGGTGATAGCGCAGATGTCATGGCGCTCGAGTTAACCGACTCAGCGGGTGAAACGAGAACCCTCGGGGAGATTCAGGGAGAATCGGCTGCGATCATGCTCACATTTTATCGCGGTTACTGGTGACCTTTTTGTATTACGGAGCTGGTTCAGCTTCAACGCAATAAAAAGTCCTTCGATGATGCCGGAGTCGCCCTCGCTGCGGTCTCGATCGACGCCGGTGAAGCGTTGCGGCTGTCGAAATCGAAGTCAGGTGCCACGTTTCCGATTCTATCGGACAGCGAAGGCAAACTGATCGACCGTTTCGGGCTGCGACATGAGGGAGGAAACGCCATTGACGGATCCGATATCAGCCGCCCCGCAGTCATCGTTCTCGATCGCAGTGGCAAGGTGATATACTCCGACTACACCGACAACTACCGCGTTCGACCTTCCGCCAAAAAGACCGCTGAAAAGCTGAGCGAGATGCTCAAGTAGAAATGGTGGATTCAAGTTGCCCGGTTCTTGAAGTTGTCGCACCCATCGAGGCCGAAGAAATCGAGGCGATGGCGCGAACGATCTGGCCTCTGGTCTATTCAGAGATGATCTCGACCTCGCAAATCGAATACATGCTCGACTCGATCTACTCTCCGGATCGAATCCGAACAGAGATTCAAGAAAGCGGTATTTCCTACTTCTGGATCATGGGAGATGGAGAGCGGATTGGTTTTCTCGCTGGAGGCCCCCGCGAAAGCGGACCTGAAAACGAGCTCCACAAAATTTACACCCACCCAAGTTGTCATGGAAGCGGAATGGCGGGACGCGGATTGGAAGCCTACTTCGAACATGTCCGCCAAGGAGGAGGGAATCAAATCCATCTCAGGGCGAATCGTGAAAATGGAAGAGCCTTGTCCTTTTACCAAAAACACGGTTTCACGATCGCGGGCGAAGACAAGGCATCGATTGGGGATGGATTCTATATGGATGATTTCCTCCTTTCGAAGAAATTGTGAGGTGGCGTGATCGCGAGCCCTGCAACATCGCTATTCCGTTCCAGCTTAGCGAGACTACCTCTCACTAGAGATGTTCGCTTCACAAAGAGTTATCCGGAGTTCGATCGGCTTTTCCATCGCCGCCGGGCTTCTCATGCTCACTGCTTCCGCGAGCGCGGTTGATTATCTTCGCGACATCAAACCTGTCTTGAAGGCTCGATGCTACTCCTGCCACGGAGCGTTGAAGCAAAAAGCCGATCTGAGAGTCGATACCGCTCTATCGATGATTGCAGCAAAAGCGGTTCTCCCCGGAGACGCGGCAGGGAGCGAACTCATTAAACGTATCTCCAACGAGGACGACGACGAACGAATGCCGCCGGAAGGGCATGCGCTGAAAGAGGATCAAATTGCTGCAATCCGAAGCTGGATTGCTTCGAACGCTCCACTTCCCAAGGACGAAGCCGCCGAGGATGACCCGCGATCGCACTGGTCCTTTCAAGCGATTCAGAGGCCCCCGCTCCCTGCGGACTCCGACCAAGCAAATCCTGTCGACCGATTCCTCGCCGCAAGGCAAAAAGAGGCGGGCCTGATAACGCAGGCTCCCGCGCTTCGAACGATCCAGTTGCGTCGGCTCTACATTGATTTGATCGGGCTCCCCCCAACTGAAAAGCAACTGAAGGACGAACGCCCGTGGGAAACGATCGTGGATGAGTTGCTCGCGAGCCCCCATCACGGAGAACGCTGGGGACGGCACTGGATGGATATCTGGCGCTACTCAGACTGGTACGGACTTGGAGCGCAGCTCCGCTACTCACAGAAACATCTCTGGCACTGGAGAGACTGGATCGTCGAATCTCTCAACGAAGACAAAGGCTACGATGAGATGATCATCGAAATGCTGGCCGGAGATGAGATCGCTCCGGAAGATCCCGAAACGCTGCGGGCGACCGGATTCCTCGCGAGAAATTACTTTCTCTTCAACCGCACGACCTGGCTCGACAGCACGATTGAGCACACCGGGAAAGCATTCCTCGGACTCACCTTCAACTGCGCCAAATGCCACGACCATAAATACGACCCCATCGAAGCGGAAGACTACTATCGCTTTCGCGCGATTTTCGAACCACATCAAGTGCGGCTCGATCCTGTCCCCGGCGTCACCGACTTCGAAAAAGATGGACTGCCCCGTGTCTTCGACAATCACCTTGATGCCGAGACGTTTCTTCATCAGCGCGGTGATCCCAAACAGCCTGACAAGGAACTCAAAATCACTCCGGGAGTGCCGCGATTCCTCTCACAATTCGCAACGAAGATCGAGCCGGTGAAACTCCCGCTACCGGCGTATGCGCCCGGGACCCAACCCTTCGTTCAACGGGATCATCTTGCTGCTGCGGACACCCTCGTGGAAAAAGCGCGAGAGAATCTTGAAAAGGTAAAAGTGGAAATGGCGAAAAACGCCACTCTCGAGAAATCTCCCGCGAAGAAAGCACCCCATGATTCCGAATCGAATTTCCCACTCGAAGATGACTTCACCGCCTTCAACCCTTTACTTTGGACTCTGCAGGGGAACGGGCTCGCCTATAAGAACGGACATCTCGAACAAATCAACCCCAGCAGGGAACCGGGGCAACTGGTCTCGAAGCATCCCCTTCCCCGCGACTTTGAGGTGACCTGTCGATACACGACAACCGGAGGCCCCACCTACCGCTCAATCTCATTTCGATTCGACCGGGACGAAGCGGGAAAGAACGCCAATTTCATTTACACGAGTGAACACGCCCCGGGACCTAAAGTGCAGGCGGCCTACACCGAAAACGGAAAGACCACTTACCCCGCTGATGGTCGGGCAAAAAAGAGCGAAGCAACAGGCAAACCACAGGAACTGCGGATCGCGGTTCGGGACCAGCTTGCCAATGTCTGGCTCAACGGAGAATTCGTGCTCGCCTACACCTTCCCGGGGAGGCGCGCGGACGGTCATTTTTCGCTCTCAGCCTTCGACGCCACCGCAGAGTTTCATTCGATTCGGATCGAAGCGCTGGGGAGAGACGTCCAGTTCACGAAGTCGAAAAACACATCCGAGTCGGATTCTGAGGAGTCGCTCGACAAGACACTTCGTCTCGCAGAGCTCGAGCTCGAATCGGCCATTGCCGGGCAAGAATCAGTTAAAGCGACGATTGCGGCTGACACGGCCCACTACGACAAAACAAAGGCCCCTGCCCCAGCCCTCGAAAAAGCGGCCACTGAAGGTCAGATAAAGGAGATGGAAGCGAGAGCCGCGTTTGAAATGGCGAAGCATGAAGGCGGCGACAAAAAGAAACTGAGTGCGGCGACCGCGCTGAAGAAAAAGGCGGAGGGACAACGTGAGGCTCTCCAAAATGGAACAGCCGCTTACAAATCCTTGCGAGCCTCCCGCAAAGCACTCGAGACACCAGCCCATAAGGTAGAGGACTACCCTTCAGTCTACCCGGAAGAATCCACGGGGCGCAGGACGATGCTCGCGAAGTGGATTACCGCCCCGGAAAATCCTCTTACCGCGAGGGTCGCGGTCAACCACGTCTGGATGAGGCACTTTGGCGAACCACTCGTCGAAACCGTTTCCGACTTTGGACGCCAGGCGAAGAAACCGATCCACCATGACCTACTGGATTTCCTCGCCGCCGAATTCATCGAATCGGGCTGGAGCTTTCGCCACCTCCACCGCCTTCTCGTCACCTCCCAAACCTATCAGCTCTCTTCCTCCAACCGGGGCGCTTCCGGAGAGAACCTGCAATTGGACCCGACCAATTCTCTTTATTGGAAAATGAACCCCATGAGAATGGAGTCCCAGGTCGTCCGTGACAGCCTCCTTCATCTCGCGGGAGACTTGGATCTCACCACAGGAGGCCCTTCGCTCGATTCCGGCAATGCGAAGAACCGGCGCAGCCTCTACTTCACTCACTCCCCGGATAAGCTCGATCAGTTTCTCACGACCTTTGACGATGCCGATTTGTTGCAGTGTTATCGCCGCAGCACGAGCATTGTTCCGCAACAGGCCCTCGCGCTCTCCAACAGCGCCATGTCACTTCAAAGCGCCGAAAAGATTGCCACGAAGATTGGTCTCGAGCGCGCTCAGAAAGACTTCATCACCGCTGCCTTCGATCTCATTCTCGGTCGCTCTCCAGATTCTTCTGAGGTTGAAGCCTGCGAAACATTTCTGAGCGAACTGGCAACCCTTTCCGCTGAAGAATCGAATTCATCAGCGACCCGATTCAGAAACCAACTGGTCCACGCCCTCTTAAACCACAATGACTTTGTCACCGTCAGATAATAAATCGTGAGCAAGCATCTACATCTCCCCGCCTCGTCATTTCTACACCGGCGCCAATTCCTTCACCGAGCAGGCCTTGGCTTCGGAGGGATCGCCTTGCAGTCTCTTTTACAAGAGGACGGCTTTGGCGCTGGCGCTCATTCCGCATTTGACGGGAAGCCTCAGTTCGCCCCCAAAGCCAAAAACGTGATCTGGCTTTTTATGCGTGGCGGGGTCAGTCACATGGAGAGTTTTGATCCCAAGCCGATGCTCACCCAATACGCAGGCAAAAGCATTGACGAAACACCCTACGCTCACGTTCAGGATCCCGATCGGTTGAAGAATGTCAGGGTTGTTGTTGTCAATGATGCGAACGGAAAACAGCGGAATGTGATTTACCCGCTGCAAGTAGGTTATCAAAAATACGGACAAAGCGGAACCGAAGTGAGCGACTGGTTTCCCCACATCGGCTCCTGCGTTGATGATATCTCGGTGATCCGGTCGATGTGGACGACGGACGACAACCACGGGGCACAGGTTCAATTTCACTCCGGCAAGCACCGCCTCGACCCTCCCGCACCAACGATCGGTGCGTGGGTCAATTACGGCCTTGGTTCGCTCAATGACAATCTTCCCCAGTTCATTAGCATGGGACCCCGATACTTCGACAAAAAGGACGGCCATTATCTGGGCCCGGCCTACGATGCCGTGAAACTCAAAATCGACCTGAAGAACCCGCTCGATTATGCGAAACCGGAAAGTGACCTCAGCGGCGAGGAACAAGGTCTTGGCTTCGGCCTCGTCAATCGCCTGAACCGGCTCGCAAAGAATCACTATCCTAACGACCCCTCACTCGAGGCCCGCATCAAGTCCTACGAACTCGCCTATCGAATGCAAACGGCGGTTCCTGATGTGATCAATTTCGACAACGAAACCGAAGCCACGAAGAAACTCTACGGACTTGACCAAAAAGAAACGAAATCATTTGGTGAACAGCTTCTTGCCGCAAGAAGACTTTCTGAACGGGGCGTTCGCTTCATCCAGATTATGCACGGGGACGGCGCCGCAGGTGCCTGGGATCAGCATTCAAAACTGAAGGAAAAACACTCCGAGCTGGCCGGACAGGTCGACAAACCGATCGCGGGACTTTTGAAAGACTTAAAACAACGCGGCCAACTGGACGAAACACTCGTTGTCTTTGCGACCGAATTCGGACGGACCCCCGGAACTCAGGGAAGCGATGGCCGGGATCATCATCCCTACGGCTTCAGCGTTTGGATGGCAGGAGGAGGCGTCAAAGGCGGAATCGCTCACGGCTCAACGGACGAACTCGGATTTCACGCCGTCGAAAACCCGCACTACGTGACTGACATTCACGCCACTATCCTCCATCAAATGGGACTTCACTCTCATGCCATGGAAGTGCCGGGGCACAAGCGATTGGACATGGACTTCGGCTCTGTGATTAAAGAAATCATCTGAGATTCTCTATTCAGGAACCGTTCCGAGCTTCTTCCCTTCGGCGATAGAATGAGTCAAAGCATCGAGCCTCTTTTTCGCCGGGTTGAGCGAAAAACGATACCGCTCGATCTCTTCACCTCGTTTCCGGTGCAGGACGATGGGCAATCGTTTCCTTGATCGATCGAATCTGTCGTCCTCCGGATCTCACGTGGCGGCGTGAAGACTTGAAAACAAAATTCCAGCAGAAAGGAGCAATCAAAGAAATCTCATTCGAAGAGAGTAAATCGCTCATCACAAAAAAATCAAGACTTCGCTATTCTTCCAACGAGTCTCCTCACCGCCCTAATCTTCTTTGAGGAAAAATTTTCTCTAGCCACGGCTTCATTGAAACGCAACAATAGTGAGGTGTCGAAGAAAGGGGAAAAGGAATGGCTTTTGGAGTTGCGAGGCGAACTGAATCCCGCAGCGGAAAAATTGTGCGCAGTCGTCGAGGCGATCTCGACGAGCGATATTGATTCCGCTTCAGGCCCGCTCGATGCGATCGAGGCAGACATCAAAAAGCTGAGGGAGGAATCGGCTCTTTTTCGCGATGAACTCGACACCTTGTTCTCGACCGATGAGGAGATCGATTCAGAGACATTTCCCACGAGAATGCGAAAATCGCGCCACGACGCGAGGAACCGTCTCAACCATCTTTTCGGTACCGTCCAGCTGATCGAAATGTCATGCACCGATCCTTCTCTTTCGAAAACGGTTCTGACGATTGTCGCTCAACTTGAAGTCTGTCTCGCTCTCGTTGACCGAACCCAGGAAGAACCCGTCCCCGGAAAATTCGCCCCCATCAAAAGTTCGGCCTACGAAGTGGTCATTAGCGACGAAGCGATCGGCAGTAAAATTCTCGTCGCAGATGACGACCCCGAAAACCGGTCCATCCTCGAACGTCTTCTCAGTCCCTGCGGATTCGAAATGGAATTCGCCGTCAACGGCAGGGAAGCGGTTGAAATGATGGGGACAACCGCCTTCGATGCGGTCCTCCTTGATATTCAAATGCCGGAAATGGATGGATTCGAAGTTCTCGCTGCCTTGCGTGAGTCAGGCCAACTTCGTCAGACTCCGGTCATCGTTGTCACAGGGCTTCAGGATGAACAGGATGCCGTCCGCTGCATCGAGATCGGCGCAGAAGACTTTCTTTCCCGACCGATTCGCCCTGCCCTGCTCATGGCGCGGCTCAATGCGAGCCTTGAGAAAAAACGCCTTCGGGAAAAAGTCTTCGAACAGCACTTCACCCCGGAATTGGCGAGAGAACTCGCCCGCAATCCCGACCCCATGAAGATGCAGGCAAGACAGGCCGAAGTCTCGGTCATGTTTTGTGACATTCGTCGTTTTTCCGCGATCAGCGAACGGCTCGGCCCATCCCAAACCGTGGACTGGCTCAGCGGTGTCATGGGTGAATTTTCCACGATCGTGATCAATTACGGTGGGGTGCTCGTCGACTACACCGGAGATGAACTTCTCGCAATGTGGGGAGCGCCTAACGAACAGCCCAATCACGCCGAGCTCGCCTGCAAAGCGTCACTGGAGATTCTCGCGAGTCTCCCCGGGCTCAACGAGAAATGGCGACCCATCGTCGATGCCGAAACCGAAGTCGGTATCGGGGTGAACACAGGAGAAGCTCTCGTTGGAAATATTGGCACGCACCGGAAATTTAAATACGGTCCGCTTGGCACGACCGTTAATCTCGCGAGCCGGGTTCAGGGCGCTACGAAGTTTTTAAAGACTTCACTTCTCACCACCGGGAAAACCGCATCCAAGTTACCTAAAGAACTTCGTGGACGTCGCCTTTGCCAGGTTCGCGTTCAGAACATTAATGCTCCGGTAAATCTCTACGAACTACAACTCGAGGGATCGAACGATTCTGATCGCAATCTTGCGGCCCAGTACGAGCTCGCTTTGGACGAATTCGAAGAAGGCAACTTCCGTCGCGCTTCCGCGATTCTTGGTGACTTCCTTCTTTCTGTCCCCCATGACGGACCCGGCCTTCAGCTAATGTCTCGCGTCGTCAATGCGATGCTGAATGAAGAAGGGGCTGAGGGGATGAATCCGTTCTCGCCGATTTGGACGTTGCCGGGGAAATAGTAGCGAAGCACTGCGGTTCGCAGCGAATTAGGAAAGGGAAATTCAGTGGTTGAATTTAGTTAACTCTTCCTAAATACTGTAAACTCACCATCCTTCAAACTTATGGCTGCCAACTACAACGAAGAGCACATCCGCTCACTGGACCCCCGAGAGCACATCCGGCTGCGTCCCGGCATGTACATCGGCAAGCTTGGAGACGGCACTTCTCCGGATGACGGTATTTACATTCTCCTCAAAGAGACAATCGATAACTGCATTGATGAGTTCGTGATGGGAAACGGAAAACAGATCGAAATCGAGATCGAGGACAAGTCCGTTCGCGTTCGCGATTATGGCCGTGGCATTCCTCTCGGCAAATTAAAGGACTGTGCGTCGATCATCAACACAGGTGCCAAGTATGACAGCGAGGCCTTTAAGAAATCAGTAGGCCTCAACGGTGTCGGCATCAAGGCGGTGAACTTTCTTTCGAGCGCCTTTGAAATCCAGGCTTACCGGGACAATAAGACCATCGCGATTGAGTTTACCCAGGGACTCATTACCGAGGAAATGAAAAATCCTCGCAAGTCTTCCGATCCAGACGGGACACTCGTCGCCTTCGTGCCGGACGAAGCGATTTTCGGGAAATACTCGTGGAACCTCGAATATGTCGAGACGATGCTTCGCAACTACGCCTATCTGAACACGGGGCTCACCCTCAGTATCAACGGCAAAAAGTTTAAGTCGAAGAACGGCCTCCTCGATCTCCTCAACGAGAATCTGGAAGGTTCGGAAAAGCCGATTTACCCCATCATCCACATTTCGGATGCGGACATCGAAGTCGCTTTTACTCACACCGAACAAACCGGTGAGGAAATCCACAGCTTCGTGAACGGGCAGCACACAACGATGGGAGGAACCCACCAGGCCGCCTTTCGCGAAGCAATCGTAACCACTTTTCGAAACCATTTCAAAAAGCAATTCGAAGCCGCAGACATTCGCTCGGGCATCGTCGCTGCGGTTAGTGTCAGGGTCGAGGATCCTATTTTTGAATCTCAGACCAAAACCAAACTCGGATCTACGCACATGGCGCCGGGTGGAGAATCGATCAGGACCTTTATCGGAAATTTCATCGGCCTGCACTTCGACAACCAGCTTCATCGCAAAAAAGAAATCGCTGACGCGATGCTCGAAAAAGTCCAGCGCTCCGAACACGAGCGCAAGGAGATGAAGGGAATCAAGAAACTCGCCCGCGAACGCGCGAAGCAATCCAAAGTTCACAACAAGAAATTACGTGACTGCCGGGCCCACCTCAATTCAAAGCACAAACTCGCGCTCGATTCGACCTTGTTCATTACCGAGGGTGATTCAGCGAGTGGCTCAATCACCAAGGCGCGCAACGTAGATGTCCAAGCCGTATTTTCGCTGCGCGGCAAGCCACTCAATTGCTACGGAATGAGCCGCAAGATTGTTTACCAAAACGAGGAATTCAATCTTCTCCAGGCCGCACTCGGAATCGAGGACGACCTCGAAGGTCTTCGATACAACAAAGTCGTCCTCGCCACCGATGCCGACGTCGACGGGATGCATATCCGACTCCTCGCGATCACCTTCTTCCTGCAGTTCTTTCCCGACCTCCTCCGCGAAGGTCATCTCTACATTCTTGAGACGCCCCTCTTTCGGGTGCGGAACAAAAAAGAAACCCGCTACTGCTACACCGAAGGAGAACGGCAAGTGGCACTCGCCGAAGTGAAAAATCCTGAGATCACTCGATTCAAAGGTCTCGGCGAAATCTCCCCGGACGAGTTCAAATATTTCATCGGTGACGATGTCAGGCTCGCACCCGTCCTCATGCCGCAAAAGCCCAAAATGGTGCAGGACCTGCTCGCCTTCTATATGGGCAAAAACACCCCGCAACGTCAGGAATTTATCATCAAAAACCTCAAAGTCGAAAACGACATCATCGACGGCACCGACGATGAGCCGACCGAAACCGAAGCTTCAGCTGAAGCCGCCTAAAGGGCTCAATTCTCAGAGATTTCCATGGAAGATAATTCTTCACCCCTCAAAGGAATGTATTCAGATTGGTTTCTGGAATACGCCAGCTACGTCATTCTTGAACGTGCCGTTCCGCATATCAACGACGGGCTCAAACCCGTCCAGCGACGCATCCTTCATTCTCTCAAAGAGAAAGACGATGGCCGCTTCAACAAGGTCGCCAATATCATCGGTCACACGATGCAGTATCATCCGCACGGTGATCAGTCGATCGGTGACGCCCTCGTTAATATGGGGCAAAAAGAGATCGTCGTCGAAACCCAGGGAAACTGGGGAAACATTCTTACGGGAGACTCCGCCGCCGCCGCCCGATACATCGAAACACGTCTCTCGAAATTTTCCAACGAGACTCTCTTTAACGCAAAGACGACGACCTGGGCTGCCAGCTACGATGGACGAAACAAAGAGCCCGTCACCCTGCCTTCAAAATTCCCTCTCGTTCTCGCCCATGGAGCAGAAGGCATCGCGGTGGGACTTGCCTGCAAGATTCTCCCGCACAATTTCAATGAACTCATTGATGCCTGTATCGCCGTTCTAAGAAAGCAGCCCTTCGAGATCCTTCCGGATTTTCCTCAGGGAGGCATCGCCGATCCAAGCGACTACAACGATGGCCTCCGTGGCGGAAGAGTCCGGGTTCGTGCGCGAATCGAGCGAGTCAAAGCGCGTCAGCTCGTCATTAAAGAAGTCCCCTTTGGCACGACCGCGACAAGCCTTTGCGATTCCATCCTCAAAGCGACCGACCAGGGTAAAGTGCGCATTGCCAAGATCGAAGACTGCACCGCCGAACACGTCGAGATCCACGTATTTCTCCCTCCCGGGACTGACACCGACCAGACACTTCAGGCGCTCTACGCCTTCACTGATTGCGAAGTCAGCGTCTCCCCCAACTCCTGCGTCATTCAGGACAACAAACCAAAATTTCTCGGCGTTTCCGAAATCCTCAAACACA
>Ga0208903_1000572_pt1 | contig 28173 bp, 21 predicted proteins | sample AntAceMetag02UKJ_FD_184769 | JGI IMG/M metagenome (GOLD analysis project Ga0208903, IMG submission 184769) | Saline lake microbial communities from Ace Lake, Antarctica - Antarctic Ace Lake Metagenome 02UKJ (SPAdes) (version 2) | ecosystem: Environmental > Aquatic > Non-marine Saline and...
CTGACAAAACATCTAGTACTGCCAATCCTTTATCAAAAGCATCCTTATTCAATGAAATAACAAAAGACAAATCTGGAGCTAAGGGAGCGGTATCAAACGTACTAACAAAAATAGCTTTAGGAGTATCAACAGAGTTTGGAATTATTCCATAAGGACGCTGCTTGAATAAGCTCCAGAGGTTAGCCCCAAGTACCGTTTCTTTAATATTCTCAGCATCTAGGGTCGCTGGAACTTTTACTTTGGCATATTTGATAGTTTTATCAGCCAAAATTCTTATTTCTAAGACTTTTCTTTTGGCTCCACGTACTATCTCAACGACTTCCCCACTTACAGGAGAAGGAAAATTAATCTCTGGTCTTTGCTTATCAAAAAACAAGGAATCTCCTGCCAGAATCTCGGTACCTTCTTTCACAACTAGTTTGGGTGTAAGAGATAAATAGTCTGTAGGTTTTACTGCAAAGATTTCGGTAGCAGGAATCTCTAAAATTTCTTTAGAAGCTTCACCGATTAATTTGATGTTGTAGCCTTTTTTTAGGCGTATAGATTTTCCCATGAAATCTTATGTATTTTCTTTGGGTTTAGTTCAATTTTACCGAATTCGATGCAAAGTTAAGTCATTTGAGCAATTAGCAAAATGATGCTTCAAAAGTTCTGACGAATGACTTGATATTCGATGAATTATTCAGACAAATCACTAAATACCCAAAACATTTCTGTTGCAATCTGTTTGCAGCGTTCATCATAAGTATTCTCTTCACTGACTGTGTCATCAGAAACTTTAGGATCATTATATAGAACAGGAAGCCTCAAATCTGCTCCAGAAATCAAAGGACATTGCTCATTGGCACTATCACATGTCATAATAGCTACAAAGTTTTCTTGTGGGTTTTCTTTATCATCAAAAACTTTTGAAAACGCCTTTAAAACTGGACTTTCGTCGGCATAAGAAATAGAATATAAGGGATTGACACTCTTTTCATCTGACAATATCATGCATCCAGCTCTTTCTAGGGCATTGATTGTTCTAGGATTGCAGGCTGTTGCCTCGGTTCCTCCAGAAAAAGTTTGAACATACTTTACTCCAAAATGTTTAGCCGCTATTTGTGCCCAAACCTGCCCAAAATGACTCCTTCTAGAGTTATGTGTACATATAAAGGTAAGATTAACCGATAATCCTCTGGAGACCTTCTCTTTTATATAGTCCTTTAGGGGCATCAAAATCAACGTTCTTTCTTCTGAAATAGCGTTTATGTCAATTCCGCTTATTCCGCTTATGTAGTCTTTTAGCTTGTTATGCATGAAATTTCTAGTTCTATTAGTAATGCAGCCCAAAATTAAATCATGATTTTCAAGAAGACACAATTATATTCGGAATGATTTTTTCATTACCTGTTTAAAACAGAACAGGCAACTTTCCGTTTTACTTTTACGTATAAGAATTACATCAACTGGACGTAGGAATCTATGAAAAATAACCACATCAAATTTCTTTTCACTCTTTTAACTTTCTTATTCCTAGTTTCTTCGTGTAAAGAACCAGACGTAGATCCAGTGCTGGACGGCAATACTGGCGATGCCGACAGTGTGATTCCCAACCCCACCTTCACGGAAGCTGAAGTGAATTTATGGATTCATAGTAAAATGAAGGAGTACTATTTGTGGGAGGATGATATGAAGACTATTGAAGATACAGACCTGATTCTTAGCCCAGATAACTATTTCGAATCCCTATTAGTAGGGCCTGGCGAGATAGATAGATTTTCATGGATTCAGGAAAGCTCAACAGAATTAAGAAATTCACTCAATGGTCTAAATACAACTTTTGGATTTAAATATAAGCCTTATTATGCCAATTCGGACCGTACAAGAATAGCTTATGCCATTACTTACTCCTTAAAAAATAGTGCTGCAGATAAGGCAGGAATTCAACGTGGCGACTTCATTACCAAGGTTAACGGAGTAGAATTAACCCCTAATAATTATAGAACAGCACTAAGTACGGAAACTGCGACTTTCACCAAAGGAACTTACTCTGATGGAACTATCATTTCAATTAAGGAAAGCGTCGAAGTGACTAAGGAACAAACACAATCTCAGGCTCTTCATTATTATACAGTTTTGGAAATGGGAGATAAAAAGATAGGTTATTTTGTATATAACCAATTTCTTACTTCAAGTAATGGTGAGGTAAACGACATGTTTGCTGCATTTAAGGCCTTATCAATAGATGAATTAGTAGTAGATTTTAGATTTAATCCTGGAGGTTATATTTCTTCTGCAGAGATGATTAGTTCGCTTATTGTTAAAGATTTAGACCCAAATAAATTAATGACAAGGCAGATTTGGAACAATCAACAAATGTCGCTGAGAAACTCCGGTAGTTTAGATACTTTTTTCTCCACAAGTTGGTCTGGAATTGGTAACCTAAATAACCCTGAAACATTAAATAGGATCTATTTCTTAGTATCCAATGGATCTGCTTCTGCCAGCGAATTGGTGATTAATAATTTGAAGCCTCATATGGATGTCATTCTAATAGGTGAACATACTTATGGTAAAAATGTAGGTTCTATCACGATTGACGATTCTAACTCTCCTCAAAGGTGGGCATGGGGTATGCAGCCCATTGTTTTAACGTCCGTAAACTCTTTAGGAACTTCTGATTATGGCAGCAAAGAAGGTTTCTTGCCAGATGTAGAAATAGCCGACAATATTTTGCCATTCAGGCCCTTTGGTGACCCTCAAGAACGAATTCTTGAGGCAGCTTTGGAGCATATGCTTGGTTCAGATGTTTTAGCCAAAGCTAAAAAAGGAGCTAAAATACTACCTTCAGCAGAATTTGAGCCCGCGTCTAATTTCGCTGTATACGGAGACCCACTAATGGATCGTGCCGAGATGTGGATTACAGAATTCCCCTGGAATAAATAGTCTTTAATTCCTATTCATGATATTATTCGCTAGAACAGAGCTGTCTAGTTGGCAAGCTCTTTCCTTTTTTATCCGGGCCGACCAATACCGTTAAAAAAGGTTTTAGTTGTCAAGACAACTATTTTTCAACTTTCTCTTGACCAAACCATTTTAATTGCCAAATATTGTACGACCAAACGTCGTATACTTTGGTTAGATGTTTGAATATTTATTCTTATTAACAATAATTACAATGGTAGAACAAGCCACAAAATTCAAGGTTCAGAAAGTAAAGCAAAGTCGTGTTAATCAGTTAGACCCAAAGAATATAGTCTTTGGAACACTCTTTACTGACCACATGTTTGTGGCAGACTGCGTCAATGGCGTCTGGCAGACTCCTGAAATTCTACCATATGGTGATATTGCCTATAATCCCGCATTGGCTTCTCTCCATTACGGTCAATCCATTTTTGAGGGAATGAAAGCCTTTAGAAATGTGAATGATGAGGTAGTCATGTTTAGGCCAGAAGAAAACTTTAAGCGTTTTAATATTTCGGCCGAAAGGATGTGCATGGCACAAGTTCCTAAGGATATATTCTTAGGTGGTTTAAACGAAGTTCTTCAAATGGACGCAGCTTGGGTTCCAAAAGGAGAAGATAATTCTCTTTACCTCCGCCCGTTCATGTTCGCTTCTGATGTCTACCTAGGTGTACGCCCTTCATATAATTATAGGTTCATGATTATTATGAGCCCTGCAGGTAAATACTACTCGGAGCCACCGAAAGTAAAGATAGAGACAGAATACATAAGAGCTGCAACGGGTGGTGTAGGCTATGCAAAATGTGCTGGTAACTATGCAGCTTCCCTCTATCCAGCTAAACTTGCTCAAGAGCAGGGATATACCCAGCTTTTATGGACAGACGCCCAAACGCATACTAAATTTGAAGAATCTGGTACTATGAATGTATTTTTTGTTAAAAGTGGTCAATTATTAACCCCTTTGACGAGCAGTACTATTCTAAAAGGTATTACTAGAGATTCTCTTATTACGATTGCAAAAGATTCAGGTTATGAAGTATCTGAACAAGATGTTTACGTGAAAGATATTGTAGATGGCATAAAAGATGGTTCTGTAACAGAAGTTTTTGGAACGGGTACAGCTGTTGTGGTTTCCCCCTTTTCAGGTATCGGTTTTGAGGGAGAGGATATTGCTCTTCCTGCTATCACATCTTCTTCTATTTCAAGTATTTTGAAAACAAAACTAGATGGAATTAGAAAAGGAGAATTTACAGACACTCATGGCTGGGTTTATAAAGTTTAAATCTCTATCACATCATACTAAGCCTCCAAACTTCTTTTTGGAGGCTTAGTTTATGGGATTAGTTAATTCAAAACGCCTCTCCTATTGTTAGATAAAAGTTCCCTGTGTCGTACGGAGAAAATCCATAATCAAATCTAAAATTTACGCCTCCTTTTGTCATTTTTCTAAGGCCAAAACCATAGGTGAACTTTGGCAAATTTAAACGAAGAATATCTTCAGCATCTCCTAAAACACCAACAGCACCAAAACCCGTTAAAAAGAAACTCTTCCATACATTATACCTAAGCTCTGTTTGTACGAGGGCGACATTTTTATCTCTAAAAAAACCAGTGTATAAGCCTCTCATCTTTTTCGAACCCCCTAATAAAGCAAGTTGCTGAAAGGGAACTGTCTTACCTGCTGTATGAACGAGATACAGATTGTTAGCCACTACTAATTTCGGATATAGAGTGGTATAATTAGCTATATCTACTTTGGTTTGGACAAAATTTCTATCTGCTCCAAAAACTTTATTTGATGGAAAAATTGAAATCTCACCAAAAAAACCTTTCGTAGGATAAAAAACATTATCACGAGTATCCAATAGTAATGCTGGTCCCACTCCTGATGTTCTACTTAACCTACTACCACTAATTTCATCTTTAATCAGCTCGCCACCATCTTGCCTTCCCGTGACATCATAGTTCTCATATTTCACCCTAAAACCGAGATATAAATTGGGCATAATTAACTTGGTACCCAATAACTCTAAATGAGGAAAAGTAACATCAAAACGTTCCGCTTTCACCCTGTTTTCTCCTATACCGTAGTAGAAGTAGTTGTATTTATACCATCCTAAATCTGCATTGAGGTAATATTTATTATTGTTAATAAAGGCTTGAAAAGGCAAAAAAACGAGAATTTGTTTATTCTGGGTATAGGTTATTCCAAAAGATGCCTGCGATGGGTTAGCCCCAATGTTGTCCTTTCCCCATGACCATGAGGCAGTGGCAATTGCTCCAGCAGCCCAGCCCGTTTCGGGCAATCTAAACACTACAGGTAAAGCTAAAACATTTTTGTCTCTAATCAGTTCGCTTGAAATCTGTGTACTGTCAACTTGAGCCATCAAGGCTTGTGAAAAGAGTGCAAAAAATAAAGTCAGGAATTTAGTGCGTTTTAGCATTCAAATTTTAAATGAATTAACGCAGTATAGATAAGTAAGGATCGAGGGATAAAATAAAAGTGGATGTCTCCACGACACCCACCTTTTTTTAGACAAACTTAACAAATGACCCAAAGCTTCATGACTGAAGGGCAATTTCGTTAATGCAAGGACTAAAACCCTACCAACTGCCTTTGCTTAAGTTATGTTCAAATTCTATGCCATATTTGGTTAATTTTGGCACATGACTCAAAAAAGATGGGAGATTTTACCAAAAGGCGAAAACGAACAAGAAGCTGAAGAAATAAATCACCTCTCTAACGAACTTAATATTTCTGGGCCTTTGGCTACTCTTTTATGGCAACGAGGAGTTAAAACGTTTGAAGAGGCCAAATACTTTTTCCGCCCTTCCTTAGCAAACCTTCACGACCCATACCTCATGAAGGATATGAGTTTAGCAGTGGAAAGGCTTCAACTCGCAATTGACCGGAAAGAAAAAATAGTTATTTATGGAGATTATGATGTAGATGGCACCACTGCAGTGGCTTTGGTCTATGGCTTTTTAAGTGAGTTTTATGATAATTTAGAACATTATAACCCTGATAGGTACAAAGAAGGCTATGGTATTTCTAACATTGGTATAGATTGGGCTAGTAATAAGGGATCTACCTTAATAATAGCCTTGGACTGTGGCATAAAATCAAATGACAAAGTAGAATATGCTACTACGAAGGGCATAGACTTTATTATCTGCGACCATCACGAGCCAGGACAAGAAATACCAAAGGCAGTTGCAGTTTTAGACCCCAAACGGAAAGATTGTCCCTACCCTTTTAAAGAATTAACAGGAAACGGGGTTGGTTTTAAACTTTTGACAGCCTTTTGCCTTAAAAATGAAATCTCTTTGGATAAACTTTTTGCCTATCTAGATTTAGCTATGGTGAGTATTGCCTCCGATATAGTCCCTATTATTGGAGAAAATAGAATATTGGCCTTTTATGGCCTTGAGAAAATCAATAACAACCCTAGAATTGGCCTCAGAGCACTTAAAGAAGTGGCCGGTTTTCAAGGTGAAATGAGTATTGAAAACGTAGTGTTTACCATAGGCCCCAGAATAAATGCTGCTGGGCGGATTAAACATGCAAAGACGGCTGTTGAACTTTTGCTCTCTGATGAGTATGAAGAAGCCGTTGATTTTGCACACAAAATCCAAGAGCATAATTTAGAAAGGCGAGGGCATGATTCTAGAATCACTGAGGAGGCATTAGCGATGATAGAAAACGACGATTGGCTCCGCAACGAGGCCAAAAGCACAGTTTTGTTTCAAGAAGATTGGCATAAAGGAGTAATCGGCATTGTGGCTTCTAGGTGCATAGAGCATCACTATAGGCCAACAGTAATCTTTACGAAAACCAATGAGGATATGGCTGCGGGCTCTGCTCGCTCTGTCTCAGGTTTTAATTTATATGATGCTGTAGAATCTTGCTCCCATTTGTTAGAACAATTTGGCGGGCATATGCACGCCGCAGGTATGACTATTCCTATTAAGAATATCGAAAAGTTTAGAGAAGCCTTTAACGAATCAGTCCAAAAGACTATTACTGCTGAGCAGCTTATAGCCCATATTAATGTGGATCTAGAGATTCCATTGGAAGAACTCAGCACTAAGTTTTTTAGAATCATGAAACAGATGGGGCCCTTTGGTCCAAAAAACATGCACCCTGTGTTCATGTCAAAAAAGGTAAAACTGGCCTCCACTCCACGGATATTGAAAGAAAAACATTTAAAACTTGAGTTAGTGGAAACAGACTCTGGGACAATGATGACGGCTCTTGGATTTGGAATGCGTGAGCCCTTTTATGAAAAATTAATACAAGCTGAAACCTTTAGCATCGTTTATACCCTTGAAGAAAATACTTTTAGAGGTAAAAGTAGCCTTCAGATATATTTGAAGGATATTAAGTTTGAAGCATAGATTCACAGTGATGTTTCGTCTTATCTTTGCCCAGAATGGATATATAGGAAATTAATTTATGATACTCCGAACAGAAAATCTAATTAAAAAATACGGCCACCGACTAGTGAACAACGAGGTTAGTTACCAAGTAGAGCAAGGGGAAATTGTGGGTTTGCTGGGGCCAAATGGTGCAGGTAAAACCACCTCGTTTTACATGGCTGTGGGTCTTGTTAAGCCTAACTCTGGTAAGGTATACTTAGACGAATTAGATATTACGCATTTACCCATGTATAAAAGAGCCAAATTAGGCCTTGGTTATTTGGCTCAAGAACCTTCCATTTTTAGGGACTTAACAGTTTATGACAATATATATGGTGTATTGGAGCTGGCTAAACCAGGACTAACGAAAACCGAGCGAAAGGAAAGAACAGAACAGCTTTTAGAGGAGTTTTCATTAGAACATGTCAGAAAAAACAAAGGCATAGTGCTTTCAGGGGGCGAAAGAAGGCGAACAGAAATTGCCAGAGCTTTAGCCGTGGACCCTAAGTTTATCCTTTTAGATGAGCCTTTTGCTGGCGTGGATCCCATAGCCGTGGAAGAGATTCAAACCATTGTTTCAAAACTGAAACATAGGAATATCGGAATCCTAATAACCGACCATAATGTAAACGAAACGCTCTCAATTACGGATAGAGCTTATTTGCTTTTTGAAGGGAAAATCCTCAAACATGGTACGGCGGAAGAGTTAGCGGCAGACGAGATGGTGCGTAGAGTCTATTTAGGTATGAATTTCGAGTTAAAACGTAAGTTTTAAACCTCTGCTGCAAATAGGAAATCGTTCTTCACTAAGTTTAAGTTTACTTAGGAAATAAAAGTCTTTTAACATTGAAGTCAATTTAGATAATTTACTATGCCAGAAAATCAACACAAGTTTGGTACGGCACCTGTATTCTTTACGGCCATTTCTACGATCTTAGGAGCCATTCTTTTCCTTAGATTTGGTTATTCTGTAGGTGCCGTTGGGCTTGGAGGCACTTTGATTATAGTATTAATTGGTCATGCAGTTACAATACCTACTGCTATGGCTCTCTCAGAAATAGCTACTAACATCAAAGTAGAAGGCGGAGGTGCCTATTATATTATTTCTCGTTCGTTCGGTTTGGTCATTGGTTCCACTATTGGCATAGCCTTATATTTATCACAAGCAATTAGTGTGGCCTTTTACGTTATTGCTTTCACAGAGGCGTTTACACCGTTTTTCGATTGGCTGTTTGCCAATTATATTATTGCACCGTGGGCAGATTGGATTCTCCACCAAAGCCAGACCATAGCAGTACCTGCACTGGTGATTTTAACATCCATTGTACTTACCAAAGGAGCTAAGCTAGGTATTCAAACTCTTTACTGGGTGGTGGCCATTCTCACCGTGGCTCTTATAGCCTTTTTCTTGGGAGAACCTGTGGAACTTGACCCTCTAAGAACCCCACCTCCACCAATCCCAGAAGTTTCGATATTCACCGTTTTTGCTATTATTTTTCCAGCATTTACAGGAATTATAGCTGGTGTAGGGCTCTCTGGAGATTTGAAAGAACCTGGAAGATCTATTCCATTAGGTACCCTTACTGCTACCATATTTGGTATGATTATTTACATTCTAATTGCTTTTAAGTTTAGTGCCTCCGCCCCTTACAGTCTACTTGCAGACACTAGTCAAATGGCCATGGCAGATATTGCTATTCAGGGTTGGTGGCTTATACCTCTTGGACTAGCTGCCGCTACCATTTCTTCTGCAATTGGATCTATTTTGGTGGCTCCTAGAACACTGCAGGCCATGGCTAAGGATGATGTTTTTCCTATTCCTGGTATGAGTGGCTGGTTAGCCCAAGGCAAGGGCCGTGCAGATGAACCCTATAATGCTTACGTGGTAACAGTAGGTATAGCCTTAGTTTTTATTATGCTAGGTAAACTAGATGCCGTGGCAGAAGTTATCTCCATGTTTTTCATGGTAACCTATGGATCTCTTTGTCTCATTTCTTTTATGCAGCATTTCGCTGCTGACCCATCCTACAGGCCCCGTTTTAAGTCAAAGTGGTACATCAGTCTTTTTGGTGCGGTAGCTTGTTTTGGTTTAATGTTCTTTATGAATTCGGCCTACGCTTTCGCTTCAATTTTCCTTATGCTGGTTCTTTATTCCACCCTAAACTACTTTAATAAGGACAAGAAAAACATTGCGGTTATTTTTCAAGGAGTGATGTTTCAGATAAGTAGAAAAATTCAGGTTTTTCTACAAAAATCGGACAAAGAGGCGAGCAAAAGCTGGAGGCCTTCAGCTGTTTTTCTGAGCCCACATACTTTCCAAAAGCTTGATGCCTTTAATTTAACACGTTGGATTTCTTACAAATATGGATTTGGCACCTACATCCATCATATAGATGGCTACCTCTCCAAACAAGCCAATCAAGACGCACGAGTTATTAAAAATAGAATGATTAAGATGGCTCAGGCCACTAATAGTGAAGTTTATATTGATACTCTTATTAATAAAAGTCTGCAAGAGTCCATTTCGCAGGTGGTACAATTACCTAGTATTTCGGGCACCGAAAACAATTTGCTTTTATTTGATCACTCAAGAAATAACCCTTCTGAGATTAAAACTATTGTAGAAAACTTTAAGTTGATACAAGCTGCTAATTTTGATATAGGTATACTTTCCACATCAGATAGGCAGTTTGGGCTTATGAAAGAGATACATGTTTATATCACCAATGCGGATTACGAAAATGCCAATTTGATGATTTTAATGGCCTATGTTATTTCCGCCCATCCTGACTGGAAAAATGGTGTTATTAAGGTGTTTTATGTCTTCCCAAAGGCCTCCATTGAACAGGAAAAGGCTAAAATGAGAGAGCTGATTTCTACTGGAGAACTACCTATTTCAGCAAAGAATATTGAGTTCATTGATAGAGACGAAGAGGAAGATATCAAAAGCATTATCAAACAATACTCTCAGGACGCAGACTTCTTAGTTTTGGGTTTCTTGAGCGAAGCTCTTAAAAGGTTTGGGACAGAAGTTTTCGAAGGTTTTGACGGCTTATGTAATGTGCTTTTCGTGACAACAGAAGAAAGAAAACAGATAAAATAAGTAATAATAGAGCGGTTTTTTTCGGGAACTCTATTAAACCTTATAGCTTGAATAAAATTAAAAAAATCTAGATTTTAGAGAAAATAGTCATACTAGTAAAATTTCTATATCTATGATAAACTCCCGCCAAAAATAATTTTGTTAGGTATAAGTGAAAAGGCCTACAAAATCCATTTAAAAAAAATATGGCGTGCAAAGTTTTATGCTGTATCACAGTTTAGAATGTGTAAAAGTACGGTCAATTTTAATCTCTTTTCTTAGGTTAGCCAAATTTATCAACTGATATAAAAACAGCCAGCGGCTGCAGAAAAGCTCTAGTGGCGGAGGTTACGTTAATCACCATCATTATCATTAAAGACCACCGTAACACCGAGGAGGTTTGCCAAGTCTACTTTAATGGCTACCAATAAAACTCCTATTTCTTCGCTTAGCTTTTCTACCCCCGTCGTATTATTTACTACTTCCACCTTAAGTGGATCAGAAAAGGACCCTAATGTGATAAAACTTGCTTCTAGAGCATCTTGAATCTTATTTACCAACTTATTATTCTCATCTCGTTGAATATAATTAAGCAAGTCATACAAATTGGACTTGGATGTATCTGCTTCCATACTCAACTTAAGGCTATATAAATTAAATCTTATGGCATCAAAAGAAGCATTGGCATAGGGAGACTCTACAATTTCTGGGTCTGGATTACCTCCATTAGCACTGCCCAATGGTTTATCCAATTTGGTTCCTTTTATCTCTTCTAAAATAGTTATTTGAGAGTTTATCAATTCATTCAAAGTATTCTCTCCTTCATTAAGTATCCACCTGTTTCGTTCTTTTTTTAACTCAGTCAAAATTTCTTGACTTTTTTCTGCTAAATTTTCACTAAGACTAGAAAGATAATCTAGATACTGATGGTTATTGGTATCAGACGTAAAATGAGCTAAAATTTCATTTTGGAATTCACCTTTAAAAAGTAGATATTCCAAAACGGGTAAGCCCACGGTTGTAGAACCTGAATTATCAACAAAATTATTATCCAGTGTTTTGCCCTCTGAAAGATTCTTTTCGATGAATTTGACATTGGTCGGGTACTTGTCAATTCTATTGTGTAAAAAATTATCGGCTATATATCCAATATCATAAATCTCTATACCTTCCCAAACCAATTTGTATTCTTTCCATTGCTCCTGAAGAGATTCCAAGCTTGATAAGGTTGGTTCTTCTTTAAATTCATCCACGTCTTCAACAAAGGATTTAGCTTTATCATTGAAAACCTCATATTGTTTTAATATTATATCGTCAAAAATGTTGGTAAAAACGTCTCCCCTGTCTACCGGTGCTATTTCTTTAGCCTCTTCATCTGCTTCATTAACGGGAACAGGCTCTTTGAGCTCTTTGCATGCCAAAGCAGAGATAGCTAATAATAAAACAATAAGAGGCATTTTAAATTTCCATTCAAACAAATAGAATTTCACTATTCGTACAAAGTTATTTACCCGCACATTTAATATTGAATACTTAGAATTATTTATAAGAAACCCCATCTCTATAGCTATAATGAATCCAAAAATTTGATAACCGCTTCCCTATCTGATTTTTCCAATTTCTTAAATTGTTCTTTGGAAGCCTCTGCCTCCCCACCATGCCATAAAATAGCCTCTTCTAAGTTCCTTGCCCTGCCATCATGCAAGTAAAAAGTGTGCCCATTGACGGTTTCTATAAGGCCAATCCCCCATAAAGGCTGAGTTCGCCATTCATTTCCTGTTGCCATAAAATCAGGCCTATCATCTGCCAATCCATCACCCATATCATGCAATAATAAATCAGTATAGGGCCTAATTACCTGGTCTGACAAAAACGGGAAACGTTCGTGTGTACCAGTAAGTATCTTAGGAATATGGCAAGAATTACATCTCATTTCATTGAAATAATATTTACCCACTAGCACTTCTCTTTCATTCCAACCTCTTCTTGCCGGAACTGCCAAAGTAGCTAAATATAAAGCCACTTTCTTTAAGTCATCTTCATCAATTTCCTCCAAGCCGCCATTAGGAATTTCAGAACAATCCAATCCGGTTATACAGTTTTCCTCTGGAAAAAGATAATTGGTAATACCTAAATCTCCCGCAAATGCACCAGCAGTCTGTTGTAAAACATCTGGTTCATTAGCCTTCCACCCAAACCTTCCTAAGCTCTTTCGATTCTCAAGTACATTCCACACATAATTTGCCTTTCCTGAAATACCATCCATGTTTGTATCCCGATCATCCGCAAAAGACAGAATAGTTTGCTCATCTATTGCCTCCAATAATCCTAAACCAACAATTTGCTGACCAACCCTTGGAGAGATTAAAACTCCTTGGTCCAGACTGCCATAAAACAAATCTTTAATTGTATAGCTTGGCTTTCTTAAAGTATAAGCTTGCCCGTCTGCATATTGACCAGTTAATTCCTCATAGTTGACATTAAAACTTCCCTGACTTTTCACGCTCAAAATAGACTGGTCTTGTAACTGTTTCCCATAGATGGGATCGGGCTTTGGTCCTCCATGAAAATCAAAGCCAGGGATACTTAAACGGAGTAAAATTCCCCTGCCTATTTGATCTCCAACATTTGGCATACCTCTTCCATCTCTAGAATGACAGGAAGAACAAGAACGGGCATTAAAGAAGGGTCCCAAACCGTCTCGAGCTGTTGTGGACGCTGGAGCCGTCACCCAATTCTTATTGAATAAGGAATTCCCTACAAAAAATAGCAAACCATCATTTCCTGACAATGAGGGACTCTGAAAACCAAAAGCATTTACTGAAGCGTCGAAAACCGTTTCATTTCCACCGGCAAAGTTTTCATTGACTTCTGCCATAAGTTCTCTGGGAGCTTTAATTAAATCTGGCTCAGGATTTTCTTCCATTGCTTCATTACATGACCAAAAGGCCATTGCAATAAATATAGAAAGAAGATATCTTTTTTTAGAACTGCTCATTCTATTTCATTATTGATTTACAAGAAGGCATCTAAAGATACTTTTAGACCTTCAGGATCGAAATGTTTTATCTAAGTATGATTCTGATTCAAGGGTCTCTAGTAAAATAAAATAGACTCAAGATGGTTTACATTCTTGAGCCTAAATCAAAAAAGGGTGATAAGAACACTAATTTACTTAAAAAATCAACCGTCAGTATTTACTGAAAGTCCTAATTTAGTACCCAATTCTGCTATCATATCTCCTAAAACTCTTAATTCTTGAACAGCAGTAAGAACCTTAGGTCTTTCGTTATCATCAGAGATAGCAAAGTCAAAAGGAATGGCAGTATTATTCACAGCACTAAGTGCCACATTCATCTGGCTGCTAATATTCTCACCAAAAGTAGGGTCTACTAGATTGATTAAGTCTATCAACGAAGCTCCAGTGACTTTAGAAATACCATCTTTTTGAATGTAGCAACCAGTTAAAACATTTCTAATTCCTATAGCATTAAGACGTGTGTCTCTGTGCGTATTATCTGAAAAGCAAGAATGCTCATCTTCCTGATCTCTATTATCGTAAGCGGTAAAGATACGTTCTCCAGCTAATTCTGACTTAGACAGCGTACCAATTCCAGTTAAAATATTGGTTATTGCATCATTGGCAGAAAGGGCTAAAAACTCTTCTCTAAAATTACCAGAAACATTAGGGTCCCAAGCAATAACCATACTGTGAAGGTGCTCTATCAATAATTCTGAAGAGATATTCAAATACTCCCCTCTTCTATCTGCATTTACTTGTGTTGTAAAATCCGTAAATTCACGCAAACCTCTTTGTTTATCAGAAGGTTTTGTTAAATCTTGGCCCCATAATAAATACTCAATGGCATGATATCCGATACTAATATTTGCATCTCCACCTGCTTCATTTAATGAAGCCAATAGCCCTTTAGATAAAGTTGGATATGTTTCTGGGTCGTTAACAATACCAGACATCTCAGAACCATCTACATAGTCTATATATGATTCATCAAGAGGCCAGGCATTCAAAAGTCCTTCTGGTCCATCTTCGGCATCAATAGGACCACTAGCAAAACGGAAGGCTTCTGTTTGACCATAAGGTTCACGAGAGGCAAACCATGCTGATTTAGCCGCCGTAAAGCCATCAGCTGAAGGAGCAGTCACAAAAGAATTAATGGCAGACTGTAAAACTAAGGCCAAGTCGTAAGAATCCTTGTAATTTTTGTAAACAACGTTTGCATAAGTCTCTTGAACGTCTACTTTTAAAGACTCTACAGACTCTACAATAACCTCTTTTTCAACTATCTTTTCTACCTCTACAATTTTATCCTTAAAGACAATTTCTGGCTCAGGTTCAACCTTGTCACACGATGTGTAGACTAATAACATTGCACAGAATAGTAGACCACAAGATATAGTTTTTTTCATTCTTATTTTTATTTAGACTAATTATAAATTAAGTATCAAATAACGATGTATGATCCGTAATAAACAAGATTAATTATGCTTAACTTGATAGGTAGCTATTCAGATCTATGAATAAATCTACTCAGGCCTGTAACATCTATGTTTAGTTATGCTTTCATATGTGTCTGTATTGCATCCCATATAGCTCTGAAAATAGTTTCTGCTGTCCAATAACGAGGATAAAAAATGTCTCATTGTTCATAAAGTTATTTGGTATAAATTACTTCTATTTAGCTCTTTGTACTACCAAAAACAAGCAGCATGGATTTCAACAAAGCTACAAAAAATGAGCTTTTTACTATAATCGAATTGCTCATGACAAAGTTGGATGCTTTAACTGGCCGAGTTGCTGAACTTGAAGAAGAAAACCGTTAGTTAAAGGTAAGAAAACAAGCTCCAATAGTTCGCTGGGCTCCATCTTCTGATTTAATCAAAACTAAATCTAACCAAAGCCAGGTGGTTAAAAGTGGACTTACAAAAGGTGGTCATAAAGGTCATACGCTGGAAATAGTAAGTAGTCCAGACTTTATAGATAAACGTACTCCATATTTCTGCAATAGCTGTGGTTCAAGCTTACAAAACATAAGCGAATACGTTTCTGAGCGTAGCCAAGTAATAGATGTACCACCCATTAAAAGCATTTCTATCGAACATCAAATAATAGCTAAACATTCCTCTTGGCTATTTCGGAGTCACCATGCCAATGATTTCGGATATCTTTGGAGTTAGTCTCAGCCAAGGAAGCATTGCAATATAACAATCAGATTTGCTAAAAAGGCCACACCATTTTATGCACGGATTAAAGCTAATCTATTGGAGTTAGGCACAGCTTAAAGTAAAATCAAAAAGAAAGCAAATTTGTACAGCACATCTTTCCCGTGAATTGAACTATTTTATAAATAGCCTAAATGATGTCTGAGCTTTTAAATTAAAGGATTTGATACAAGATGATCTACATTATAAAAAGGAATTAGTTGATTACAATGAGCCAAACGTAACTCGAATACAGCTTTACCGTCGATTAAGTGAGCTATTGGAGAATTGCCAATTTAGCTCAAATCAAAAACTAAAAGCGTTTCAGAAAAGCTCATGAAGATAAAGTTTTCACATTCATATATGCCTAAAATAAACCCACCGATAACAAGGCATCAGAAAGAGGCATATAAAGGTTAAAAAAAACTCTGGACAATTCGTCTCTGCTCAAAAAGCTATGGACTACGCAGTCATCAGGTCAGTATTTGATACAATTACCAAAAATGAAGCGAGCGTAATTCTTTGTGCTCGAAATATTACTCAACTTAGAATACCTGAATAGTTACCTTAATTGAAACTAGATTTTAATTCCAAAAGTAAAATAACAGCTACGGCCATCTGATGGTATAATACCCGGTCCCGGATAGCCAGTAGCTCTCCTTGTGAAGTAGGAGGAATTTAAGCCATTATTAATTCCTGTCTCAAAGATCAAGCTCTTATAGGTGTAAGAAGCAGAAAAATCTATAACCAAATAGCTCGGAATACTTCCAATAACACCATTCCTGATATCTCCATCATCAGGGACTTGGGAATTTTGGACATCTGTAAACTGGTCAGAAAGGTAACTCAACTGTGTGCTCAAAAACAAGTTTTTAAAGCCTACTTTTAGGCCTGTTTTGAAATTAAACAAAGGTATAAATTCAACCTTTTTCCCTATTACATTATTTTCTTCTGAATCTAGATATTCAGAAGAGGTTATGGCCATATTCACAAACCAATTAAATCTGGTTTGATAACTGTCTGGGAATAATGTGTTCGCAATATTCCAATCTACAAAAGATTCTAAGCCATAAATAAATGCTTTACCAATATTTTTCCGAACTCTATTGGCTCTATCATCCAATATGATTCCTATTCGATTTCCGTATAAAAGACCAAAGCCTCCTACATCATAAGAAAGGTATTTTTTCCATTTACCTCGGATACCGAAATCTGCAGTATAGCCTTTTTCATCACTTATATTAGGATCAATACTAAAAGTTGGGCTTACAGTTCTAATGTCCGAAAATGTAACTGACCTATAATTCTGAGAGAAATTTCCGTATAGCTCCAAACTACTATTTTTCTTATATGCTATTCCTATTCCAAAAAGGGGGAACTTACGTCTCAAATCTCTATTATCAACAAATTCTTGGTCTGAGATAGGATTTCCAGCATTATCAAAATTCACTTTTTGATATGTTCCAATACTTTTAGTATCGATATACTCAAATCTAAATCCAGGTGTAATAGAGAATTTGTCTGTCACATTAAAGATATGTTCTCCGAAGATAGACCAGTTTAAGTTTGGGAAAGTGAAGCTCGATTGATTAGAATAATTCGGAAATTCATCATCCCTGAAAGTAAAATCGGCATCGGCCAGCCTACTTCCTGCTCCCTGTCGAGACAAATTATTAGCTTTATAAAGCTTAGTTCCTATTAAGAAGGTAGATTCCAAACCACCCAACCGATATCTCTTTAAAATTCGAGATTCAATACCCCAATTATTAAACTCGCCTATAATTAGGTCTCGTGGTAGTAGATATGTTCCTTGTCCAGCTTTTTCATCAAAAGCAGTTATAGGATTACTATTTAAACTAGCCGCACTACCCCTGAATCCGAGAGCATTTCGCTCCGCATCGAGACCGTAAACGTTGAGGCTGAAATCTGACTGCTTCCCTAATTTATGTTCAAGTTTTAAAGAATAAAGCTTCCAATCTACTCCAAACCAGTTTCTATCTCTATTGCTGTAAAGGGGGTCTTTAACAAACTGTGGATCGGTCAAACCTCCGGCTTGTTTAGCTAAATAATTTAGATAACTATTTTCAAAGGACACTTTAGTGTTTTCCGAAAATTGAAAACTTAAGTTGACATAGAAGTTTTTCGAATTAAAATTGGAGTTTGGACGATAACCATTCCCTACCTTGTGATTGAAATAAGTATAATAAGAAAACTTCCCAAGTGTCCCACTTAGGCTATTAAAGGTTGTAAAAAGGCCAAAAGAGCCCAGAGTTTGCCGAGAAACCAATTCAATTTTTTTATACTTGTTTGCCTCATTCATTTTGAAATTTATGAGCCCTCCAAATTGAGTTCCATATTGTAGTGAAGCAGCTCCTCTTATGACCTGAATTTCTCTTAATGCTTCTGCAGGAGGTGTATAATAGCTTTCAGGGTAACCCAATACATCAGCACTGATATCATAGCCATTTTGACGAGTATTAAAATTTGCCGTTCTGTTCGGGTCTAGCCCCCTTCCACCAATGCTTAATTGTAAGCCGGCATCATTACTTTCATAAATATTTAAACCCACCACCTGACCATAAATCTGCCGAGCATTATTGGCTGCCATATTTCCAACCAATTGGTCCATCAAAACAACCTCATTTTTCTTGCCCGCAAATATCGAAGTACCTTCCACCGCTTTCAACCTTTTAAGTCCAAAGTGCTCTTCTCGCCTAGCTCTAATAACAACTTCTGAAAGCTCTTCATGTAATCTTTCCAATTGGAACACCATGGAAGTATCAGAATTAAAGGCAATCAATTTTTGTAACGTTTCGTACTCAAAAGAGAAGATAATTAGCTCTTGAATGGAAGGAGAAACGTTTCTTATTTTAAAGTTACCTTCCGCGTCTACCGAATACTCTGAACCATTGAAATAAACGCTACCGTAATTAATAGGGTTATTATTGATTTTGTCTACCAGTTTTCCTTCGAGTGTATATTGGGCAGCTAATGGTAAAATCGAATTCCAACTTAGAAGGGTCAATATTAGTGCAGTCTTAATCCTCAAAATTCCTTATCCAATTTTTATGTTCAAAAGAGTCTTCAACTGTTAATAGATCTAACTCAGGATTAATATATACCTTACTTCCCATCCCATTTAATGCTACATAACTGTCCACATAAATTGCCAAATTTGATTGACCTTGGCTACTTAACTCTTTATTTAAATATTGAGCATATTGAAGCATAAAATCGGGTTGGGTACTCATTTGTTTTTCTTGAAAAGCCGTTAGATAATCAGTGTTGTTAATATAAAACTGCTTCCCAGAGTCTTTGTCTAAAACTTTAAACTGAGCATAACCCGTTTTCTCCATTAGCATTACTCTCCATGAAAATCTGTAACCCTCTTCTGTCCAAAACAATTCCCCAGGATAAAGTAAATAGCGAAACGGGAAAAGAATATTAATCGCAAAAAAAGATATTAACATAAAGCCTTTAACTTGTTGGGGAAAATTCTTCTTTCTATGCTTTAATGCTCCATTATCAAACAAAGATTTATTGATCCTAAACAAGAAAGACAATCGGCTTAAAAACTTATGATGAAAACTACTATCAAAAAAGATAAGTGTACTTAAAATCATTATATATGGAAACATTCCAATGGGAAAAAGGGCACTTGTAAGGAGGTGAAAAAAGACAACGACTATAAAAGCAAGTGTTCTTGTATTTCTCCACAATAATAAGAAAACTATAGAAAGATCATATATCATTCCAGACCAACTAAAGGCATATGCTATCCATTCTTTCTGGAATAGATCCCCTAGAAGAGGGAAGTTATATTTGGAAGGAAGCCAAATCTTCAAGGGCATGGCTTTAAGCATCCATTCTGAATTAATCTTAGCCAGTCCAGAGTAAAAATAAACAATACCTAAAAGAAGCATAATCACCCATATATTCCATTGAGGAATATATTGAAAGCGAACATTTTCGTTCTTCTTTGCATCCAAGGAATAATAAGTATTGGCTGGAAGAAAAATGAGTAAAAAGCTCAATAACGAAATAAAATAGTAATGATTTAAGTATGTTGTTTTATCTATAAGTTCGATATAGGTAAAGCTTAGAAAAAAAAATATGCTAGCCAGACGATACTTGTAGCCGAGCATAACGAATACTGTGGATACCGTACATACAAAAAAAAGGAGATAGCTATAATTTCCTAGAGGTTTAACCCAATGAAAACCGTAATAGGTGAAATGCATTTGGGGCAGAATATATAGTTTCTCTATCCAACCATAAGCTGAGAAACGAATCAAACTCACAAGCATCACAAACCCAAACAGAATACGAAAAACTGCTAAAGGGGCGGCTTCTGTAGGTTTCGACAATCGATTTTCTATTGATTTAAACATTCTTCAGTCGTATCCCTAAAAGTATCTTAATCTCCGTCTGCATCTACAAAATCAACCTGAACATTTAGTGCTTGTAACATATCAACTTTTAATAGAACCACTACTTTCTGTAGTTGATCATAAGTAGTTAGCATTTTGATATTATCAGTAGATACTTGGGTGGAAAAATCATCATCCAATCCTTCAGCAAATGTTCTTGCCGAATTGAATTGATTATTAATTAGTTCGGTTAGATCTTGACCATCTTTTTGGGTTTCTAAATACTCTAAATAAGCTTTCAGACTATTAGCCGTGGAAGAAGAATCAAAGGCCTTACCGTTGAAAAAATCCTGAACAGCCTCTAAACCGGCTAAAAATAACTTTTTTGAAGCCCCCTTATGATAAATTGCTTCAGCACTTCCAGGTATTGGTGAGGACGAAAAAACACCCGCTGGTATACCTATCTTACCAGCTCTTAAATATTTCTCATAATAAAATAAATAATCGTTAATTACCTTATCTACAGAACTAGTGCCCGATGAACCACTATTGTTTACAAAGCTAGTTTTGTAACCTCCCTCCCAATCTGTCACAACAGCCGTGGCCATTCCATACATTCTATCCAAAACATCATTGACGTATTTACCGTAGGCATCATTGTTTGCAAATGTCTTTACAATAGCATAATCATCTACTCCAGAACCGTTTATCAAATAATCTAATGCTGGAAAACCTTGTTCATCATTTTTACTAGGTAACTCAAGATTATAATTTCCATCGTCAATGCTACTCTCTATTCCAGAAACATCTGTTGGGAAAATATTGGTAAAGTTTCTTATGGTAATGGCCTCTGCCTTACCAATTTCAAACATAGATACCCTCTGCCAAGCAATATATGCGTCTAACCAAGCCATACGAAGCTCTGTTAAACCACTAGCTTCAGGACTTTGTGAGAAGGTTAATGCTTTACTTCTAAAACCCTCTAATTTTAACACATAGTTTTTATAAGACGGAATGATGATATTATCTACCCAATTAATCAACATCAATTCTCTGTCAAAATCATCTGTTACCGGCATCGGCTCTTCATCAGATTCTGTACATGAAATACTGAATAAGAAGACTGGAATTAATACCAGAGCCTTTGATAAAAAAGAACTTTTTATAACTAACATAATTTAATCAAATTACAAATTCACGATAAAATAGAGATGAATAAAGAGTCTGTCTCAAAGCTTTGAGACAGACTCTTTATTCTAATTACATCACAAACCCTTTAAATAAGATTTATGATAAAGTCGCAACCAATTTTTCAGATAGCTTGACTCACTTCAAAACCAAATGCAGCTGCAATTCTCTCTGAAGCTTGATTTAAGAATTCTGGAGTTATATCCCAAAATCCTGCACCAGACCCTTGAAGAGTACCAATAACAAAAGCATTAATTTCTGCAGGAGAAAGGTAAGCCTCTTTACTGTTTGCCAATCTGGTAAATCTTAGGCTTGCTAGGAAACCTGCTCCCTCAGAAAGGTCATGAAAAGCACCTGTTCTGTTGTTAGCTTCAATTTGTATTCTTCCCTGTTGCAAATAATGTACCGCTCGTACCGCAATTACCTTTGAAAGGTTTTCTCTTATGATTACTACCTGCTCATCTCTCAACTTATAGTCTTTTCCTACAATAGCAGCTCTTCCTAATTTGAAAGCATCAAAAACAGCTTGAGATATACCAGAAAAGTTAGGATTAGTATTTACTTTGCCTAAATATTTATTAAGAAAGCTATCATCACTCCCTACCGTAGCTATAGCATTAGCACCATCATCAGAACCACCATAAAGGTAACCGAAACCTTCATCCCATTTATGCTCCATGGTTGTATAATTCGCACCATCTACCAAAATACCACTATCATTATTGGCAATATTATCTGCCTCATCTTGAACAGCAAGTCCTAAGTAATGATTATTGATTTGGTCAAGCATTAATGCTCCAATCAGTGTTTTATTAACCATTTGGTTATTCTCTAAACCAAATTTATTAACGTATCTCGTAGAACTTCCATCTGCTACTTGACCGGCCACACCTTGGCTTGCCAATGTTTCCCAGTTCGGAAAGACAACATCTACCTGATTGTTCATGAATTCTTCAAGCGACTCCTTAATCATTGTTCCTTCAGCAGTATTGGCTGAGAAAAAATCCTTCGAATTTGCCACTTTACTTTTAACGCTTTTAGATGAAGCATTCAGGTTGTTGTCTACAAAAGGGTTAGCATCTCCGCCAGAAGAATTTTCATTTCTGTACATTTCTAACAGAGAAATTTTCGTAGCGTTATCTACATCTTTCATGGCACTTATAAGCTCTTGTGCCATAGCTATTCTATCAGATTGTCCCCCATAGGATACGCTCGTCTGACCATTCCTTGCAAAACTATAAGTTGCTGGAGCCGTAATGACAACAGGCTCAGGATCCTTATCATCCGGGTCGCAACTTGTTAAAACTGCGAAACTTATGAATAACATACAAATTTTTCTCATCTCCTATTTCTCTCTATTTAGAATAATTATAAATAAAGCTCAAAAGTAAAGGTTCCAGAGTTAAAAGCAATGCTTGTTTAGAATAATTTTAAATAAGCCTTCTTTGGCAGAGATTACGACTAAGTTTCCAAGGAAAAGTCCTAAATCTTGGGACACTTTTTACAATATCTGCCTTTCTTTTTATAGGCTTTGCAGCACTTTTTTAAAACACAGCATTCATTGTCGAATGGCATTTCACCAATCCTGATTGACTTGGTACCGCTTGCTTCTTCCCTTAACATTGACTGTTGATGAGACATTTACGTTCTTTATTGAGGCAAAACTAACCTTTATTTATAATAAGTCTAAATAAAAAGAGCTGATTTTAGTCATAAAAAAAGAGAACGCTTATTACGCTCTCTCTAGTTTCTTAATACTAATGCTTTATACCGCTGCGGCTATCAACACCCTCTTTAATAATTCATCATTTAATAAGTAAAGTGCTGAGCTATTGTCTCCTATCATTTCCAATTTCTTCAAAAGAGCTTTCACATTAGATTCTTCCTCTACTTGCTCTGTTACAAACCACTGAAGAAATGTATGTGTAGCATAGTCTCCCTCTTCTAGAGCTTGTTTTACTAGGCCATAGATACTCTTTGTAACGTATTTCTCATGAACTAGAGTCTGCTCGAAACAGTCTATGATTGACTCAAACTCAGAGGCCGGTGCCTCGTAAGCTCCCACAGTTATCTTTCCGTCTACCTCGTGAACATAATCAAACTGCTTTTCTGCATGCTGCAATTCCTCTTTTGCTTGAATCCTAAAATAATTCGCGAAACCATCTAAGTCTCTGTCTAAAAAATATGAACACATAGACAAGTACAGATTGGCAGAGTAAACCTCCCTATTGTATTGCTCATTGAGCATTTGCTCCATTTTTTTACTAATCATATTGCTTTTTTCCGGTTAATGAAGTTATAACCATAAACAAAAGAACGATGTTCGTCCTGGCAGGAATTTATAAACAGTCCAAATAAGCAAAGACTCGATCAGCGTATACTACACTCTCATAAACCAAAACTTGTCTGTCGTGTGGAAACTTGCTTGTAGCGACGCAAGCAAATATGGCCTTACAACGTTAAAAAGTATCCAATTATTTCACACCTGAAAAACTATTTGACTATTTTTAATTTTATTTGTCACCTTATTAAGTCGACCCGAAAACAGTCTTCCGGAGCTATGAGAACCTCTAAAATCGTACATATAGAAGTTAATTTTCAATATGAATTAATGGCCATGAAGGGTAGCACTTTTACCCATTCTTACTATTCTAATCTTAGCTTGGCCTGCAAATCCATAGAAAACGCCCTGTTAATAAATAATTGGAGAAAAGAAGATTTTAATTACACGGCAGTATATCGCTCTTTAAGAGAACGAGATAGCTATGTTAAGGTATTCAAAGAAAGGGGAGTCCCTTTTTTTAAAATCACCCTGACTTATAAAACCCTAAATCCGAGATTAGACAGCCTAGAGCTGGTAAAAAAGCCAGATTAGAGTAATGGCCTCAGGATATTGGCATTCCATCTGACACCAAAGTTGAATAAAGAGTTCCTAGTAGCCTCAAAGGCTTCACCCTCTTCATTCCTACTCTGAAAAGATGCATCTATAAATAGATTATGACCAAGCATATAAGATGCTTCCGCCCGAATATTCATGATAGTTCTGGCGTCTCCTTGAGCAACAAAATTACCAAGGTCCTTTGGCCTATTGTTCCTGTAACTTTTAAGAATGTCTCCTCCCCAATTTAGGCCTTCACTGTCATATCCTTTTAGAGCACGCATAAAAGTAGCCTTAATAAAAAGTCTACTGATGGGCTGATAGCGAGCTACAAGTAAAAACTCTTTGAAGTTAGCCCCCAATGGGTGTGTTATGGGAACACTATAATTCACAAGGCTAGAATAGTCACTAAAATGACTATACGTATACGGCCTGGCATAATTAAACTCTCCTTGTATATCGAAGTTTTTAAGCCCTGCGAAATCTATGTATTTTAATCCCAACTGGCCTGCATTCTTTTCACCGTGCCAGCCTTCTTTTTTGCTCTCTTTACTGTTATACTCATCTAAAACAAATTGGCCATACACAAAGAAAGATTTTCCCAGTAAGAGTTTAAAATCAGCTCCTACAATAGAATTATCACTACTACCTATTAAGCCCTCCACAAATCTGTAGAAGATAATAGGGTTAAGGTAATTCAAGTCAAAGGCCCTATCACCAAACATTACCGTTTCAAAAAGGCCAATATTCAGCCTCTTGCTAACATTCATATTTAAATGGTGAAATGCTATGTATTTTGGTGGGATAGCCAATAAATCATTCACGCCAATATCAACTTGAGTATTACTCATCCTTGCTAGCATGTTTTGATATTCCAGCCTCCCTAATTTTACATTTACTAATAAGTTTAAATATGGGGCACTAAAGTCGCTCAAAATCATAGAACGTATGCCCGAACCAACAAAATTCTTAGAATGTCCAAATCTCAGGTTGATATGCTTAGAAGGCTTAAAGACAATATAGCCATTGGCCTGCACATAATCTCTGGTGAGTCTAGTCACATCATCTCCTACAATCTTGGTAAAACCCGTATAAGGAAAACCTTGGGTTTGTTCATGATACTGTTTAACATAAAAAGGAGAAGACTCCTGATTCTCAGTAAAGTCTGTGTAAAAACCAAGTTTACTGTTAATACTTCCCCTAATACTTACCCCACGAGTATTGATGAATTGGCCTTGATTTCCAGAATCTCCACTATTAGTACCCCCTCCAAAATGAAAAATTGGACTAGCGTGAATTTCAAAATCCTCATTTTTGACAAAATAAAAGTCAGACCGCCTTTTAAAGAAGTGTTTCAAAAAGGGCTTGCCTGAACCTACGGCAGTATCCGCCGCAAATGACCAGCTATCCGTTTTGAGATAATTTAAATTCCACTCATCTATCTTCGTGTATACAGAGTCTGTCAAATCTAATGACTCTACATATTCAACTATCTGCTGTCGTTCAAAAGGCTTCAAATTAGAATGAAAGTTATTCGCCAACTTACCAGACTTTGCTTCCAACCTCTCTATCAAGTGGTTATACTCCTGATCTATAGATAGATAGGGAGACTGAGCCCTTGCGATTCCGCAAAGTATTAGAAAAGTAAATACGAGTTTAAACTTTAACACTTCTTTTGAACTATCTGAGCCCGCAAACTTAGTGAGAAAATCATGAAATTCTCCAGAGCTTAAGCCCTACCTTTGAGCATCGGCCTTCCTAATAGGAAAGTCTAGTTAAACTCCAAGAGATTATTGCTACATGAAGAAGTTTAATATTCCTGATATTTATAAGAGTAACATCATAGGACGTCTAAAAGAAATCAGACGGGTAAATGATAAATTAAAAAAAGACTTTAGCCCGTCAGTCCTTGATTTTGGACCCGTGAGGTTTAGCATTGCAAGGCACTTTGGCTTTTGTTACGGGGTAGAGAATGCTGTCGAAATAGCATACCGAACCTTAAGCGAAAACCCGGAAAAAAACATCTTCCTTTTAAGTGAGATGATACATAATCCTGACGTTAATGAAGATTTACTATCCAGAGGAGTCCAGTTTTTAATGGATACACAAGGAAATCAACTGATAGATTGGAATTCATTGACAAAGGAAGACATCGTTATTGTACCAGCATTTGGCACTACACTTGGGATACAAGAAAAGTTGAATAGTTTGGGGATAGACCCTTACGCATTTGACACTACCTGCCCTTTTGTGGAGAAGGTATGGACAAGAGCTGGGCAAATTGGTGAGAGAGGATATTCTGTCATTGTACATGGCAAACCAAATCACGAAGAAACCAGAGCCACTTTTTCTCATAGCCTTTCTAAGGCTCCTACCTTAGTAGTAAAAGACATTTATGAAGCCCAAAACTTAGCAGCCTACATTAGAAAAGAAAAAGACTTTGAAGATTTCAAAAAAGACTTTAAAGGACAATTCTCAGATGGATTTAACCCTGATACTGACTTAAATAAAATAGGCGTAGTAAACCAAACCACTATGCTAGCCTCTGAAACACAGGAAATATCTGAATATTTGAAAGGTGTGGTTCAAGAGCATCATAAGCTGGATGAACAATCTGTTGCGGAACATTTCGCAAATACCAGAGACACACTATGCTATGCAACAAACGACAATCAAGACGCCACACATAGCCTTATCAATGAGGTTGCTGATTTTGCCATAGTAGTTGGTGGATACAATAGCTCAAATACAAACCACCTTGCAGAGCTCTGCGAGACTAAGCATAAAACCTACTATATAGAATCTGATAAAAGTCTAATATCGGCAGATGAGATTCACCATTATGATTTGCACCTTCATAAAACTATAGAAAGCAATGACTTTTTACCTAAAAAAGAAAAAGTCAATATATTATTAACCTGCGGAGCCTCATGCCCAGACTCTGTCATGGAGCTCATTCTTATACGTTTAGTCTCCTTTTTTGACAATACAGAAGATATAGAATCCACTATTAAAAGGATAGGTAAATAGAAATGTGACGTCTATCATCTTGATAGGCATCCTATTTTTTACTATATTTATTGGACAGTTTTTTAAAAGAAAATTGAGTAATAACCTAAAACCCTTACCCTTATGTCAATGTTAGAATACATTAAAGTAATACTGGAGAAGGTAAGTTTTGACAGATCTTTGTTTGAAAAAGAATTATTAAAAGGACTCAAACAACTCTTGCCAAAGGAAATAGAACTTCTACAGACATGGTGTTACGAAACTTATGGAACACTTTACAAAACGCTTCTTAATAAAATATTTAGAAGACCTCAGTTTACCCTATAAGTTTCTCCTCAATTGTTTAAAAGCTCAAGCAGTCTTCTGTTTGAGCTTTTATTTTTAGCGGTCAAAACGTAATCGCCTACCTTTTACACTTTCATTAAACGTACCGTCTTCAAAAACCAAATGCCCAGAAACTATGGTCTGTGTTACAGTAGAATTAAATGTATGTCCCTCAAACGGTGACCAGCCACATTTGGCATAAAGATTGGATTTATTAACCGTATAGTCCTTCTCCAAATCTACAATGGCTATATCTGCCCAATAACCTTCCCTTAGAAAACCTCTTTGCTCTATCTCAAAACAAACAGCAGGTGCATGAGCCATCTTCTCCACCACCCTTTCCAAAGTAATTTTTCCTTGACGATAAAAGTCCAGCATGGTCTGTAGGCTATGCTGTACCAGAGGCAAGCCCGCAGGAGCCTGCCAATAAAGTTTTTCCTTATCCGCCATTTCGTGAGGAGCATGGTCCGTAGCAATTATATCAAAGCGGTCATCTAGAAGGGCCTGAAAAAGGTTATCCCTATGATTCTGCTTTATGGCAGGATTGCATTTTATCTTATTCCCCAACTGCTTATAGTCTTCGGCATCAAACCACAGATGATGCACACAAACCTCTGCAGTAATTCTTTTCTCTGCCAAAGGAATAGCATTATCAAAAAGCGGAATCTCTTCTGTGGAGGATATGTGAAGTATGTGCAAGCGTGTATTATGCTTCTTAGCCAAGCCTACTGCCATGG
>Ga0208903_1000573_pt1 | contig 28114 bp, 26 predicted proteins | sample AntAceMetag02UKJ_FD_184769 | JGI IMG/M metagenome (GOLD analysis project Ga0208903, IMG submission 184769) | Saline lake microbial communities from Ace Lake, Antarctica - Antarctic Ace Lake Metagenome 02UKJ (SPAdes) (version 2) | ecosystem: Environmental > Aquatic > Non-marine Saline and...
TAATTTTACCTACTAAAAATGATTTTTTCCAAACAACATTTACATATCGTTCAACATATTCCACATAATGTAATTTAATATTGTTCCCATACATAGTAAGAATATCAATGGTAAGATAATCTAAAATTGTATTCATATGCGTATAATCCAAAATCTCATTTTGAATAAGAGGTTGAAAATCGGTTTGGTAAAAATCATGTAGTTTTTCTTTGAGTGCTTTGATTTCGGGTTTTGGTGGTCTGCCTTGTGGTTTTTCATTACAAAGTATTTTCATACACGAATTAATAAACTCACCATTAATGGTTGGTAAAGACGAATGCTTCTCATAATGGTCTAATAAAAAGAGTTTCATAAACATTAATGTTTGAATAACTATTTTATTGCACTTAATAACGGCATTTGTAATTTTAGTCGAGTTAATCGCAGGGTGTTTCAGGACATTTTTCAACGAAATTTTAATTCCTTTGAAAAAGTCGGTTGGCGGATTTACTTCTTCTTCCATCCTTATACTATTACTAAAGATTTTATTTTAAGTAGTTTAACGAATATAACATAAAATTGATTTAATATTAGGGATTTAATTGTGTAGTATAATAAGTAAATCAATATGACGACACCATCATATGAACGGTCATTCGCGTCGCATGAAAAAGCAAAATATTGGAGTGATAAAAACAATGGGGTGAAACCAATAGATGTATTTAAATGTAGTAATAAAACAAAATATTGGTTTGATTGTGATAAATGTAATCATAGTTTTGATAGTACGTTAAATAATATCACAAACAACAAGTGGTGTCCGTATTGTAATAATAAAAAACTATGCGATAATGTAAAATGTGATGATTGCTTTAAAAAATCATTTGCGTCGCATCCAAACGCAATACATTGGAGTAATACAGAAAACGGCGATGTTACACCTAGATATGTATTTCAAGGTACTCACAAAAAATTTTGGTTTGATTGCGACAAATGTAATCATTGTTTTGATAGTTCATTAAGTAATATATCTAAAGTAAATGGAATATGGTGTCCTTATTGTTGCGTTCCGCCAAAAAAACTATGCGATAATACGAAATGTGATGATTGCTTTAAAAAATCATTTGCGTCGCATCCAAAAGCAATACATTGGAGTAATACCGAAAATGGGGAGGTTAATCCAGGAGATATATTTCAAGGTACTCCCAAAAAATATTGGTTTAATTGTGATAAGTGTTCCCATACATTTGATGCACCTATATCTAGTATTACCGGAAAGAGTGGTTGTTGGTGTCCTTATTGTGCTAATAGAACAATATGCGATAATGTGAATTGTAATGGTTGTTTTAAACAATCATTTGCGTCGCACCCAAAAGCAAAATATTGGAGTGAAAAAAATGAAAAGGTAAAACCACAGGATGTATCTTATTGTAATGGAAATAAATATTGGTTTAATTGTGATAAATGTTCCCATACATTTGACGCACCTATATCTAGTATTACCGGAAAGAGCGGTTGGTGTCCTTATTGTACTAATCGAAGACTATGTGATAATATAAACTGTGACGATTGCTTTAAAAATTCATTTGCGTCGCACCCAAAAGCAAAATATTGGAGTGAAAAAAATGAAAAGGTAAAACCAAGGGATGTATCATATGGTAATGGAAATAAATATTGGTTTGATTGTGATAAATGTTCCCATACATTTGATACATCAATATATAATATTACTGGGAAACATAATTGTTGGTGTCCTTATTGCGTGATTCCATTAAAACGATTATGCGATAATATGAACTGTGAATATTGCTTTAAAAAATCATTTGCGTCGCACCCAAAAGCAAAATATTGGAGTGAAAAAAATGAAAAGGTAAAACCAAGGGATGTATCATATGGTAATGGAAATAAATATTGGTTTGATTGTGATAAATGTAATCATAGTTTTGATACAGCATTAAGTAAGATTGTTAATGGCAGATGGTGTCCCCATTGTAAAAACAAAACAGAACTAAAATTATATGATGCACTTAAACCGATATATCCTTCAATTATTACTCAATTCAAACAAGAGTGGTGTAAGAATAAAATGTGTTTACCATTTGACTTCTGTATACCCGAACACAAAATCATTATCGAATTAGATGGAGCACAGCATTTTAGACAGGTAAGTAATTGGAAATCCCCAGAAGAAACCTACGAAAACGATATATTCAAAGAAACATGTGCGAATGAGAACGGATATTCGGTTATTCGCATTTTACAAGAAGATGTATTCGGTGATAAGTATGACTGGTTAAGTAAACTACAAACCGAAATAGAAAATATTATAAAAGATGATACAATCATTCACAATATTTATATGTGTGAGAACGACGAATATAATAATTTTATAACTGAGTAAAAGTATAAATATGTGTTCTAATATGCTGTCCGTTTTCAGTAAGTTGAAAATCCTTACTTTCTAACTTATATTTTGGTTTTATCAAATGTTTTATTATAGACAACCAAGGTCTTTTTATTTTACTCGGTTCTCCCACTGCCTTTATTCCATTAAATGAATACCATTTTCTTATTTCTGGTATTAGTTCCATTATTTTTAATTGGATTTCTTCGTTTTTATCCAACTCATAAAGCGTATATGTATTCTTATTTTCCAAATCTAAAATATGAATAATTTTATCCACAATTTCGCCCTGTTCTTTTTTATACAATTCACTCTTTAATCTCATAACATACTTAATATAACTAATACATTTTAAGTATGTTATTTATAATTTTTTAATTTACGCTTTCGTGTTGAAGGTTTCCGTTCCATTTGTATCCCTTCTTTCGAGGTGTATGCATATTCAAAATAGTTCTTATAATTTTGCGGTTTAACTTTACCAATAGAGTTGTCTATATTATTTTCTAATTGTTCGTAATTATTTACATTTCGATTCTTTTTCATATATGTTTTTATTTGGTTAAAGTATGCCTCTATTGCATCAGTTTTTGGTGTATATGGGACACAAAATAAATAGTCATTACCACTTTTTGTAATTGCACTTTTAATTGTTTCGTTATTATGACTTTTCGCATTATCTAAAATAATTAGGTGATTTTTATATTTTGGAAAAATATGCTTTTCAAAAAATTCTAACAATCTTTCAGTATTCATACCTCCTTTCTCATATAATTCTTTACCAACACATTTCGAATTGCTGATAGCAACTAATAAAGTGAATTTACGAAATACAAATTGGTTAGATGTTTGTATTACACAACGCCTACCTAAATTACATCTACTATAAGTTGGTTTCAATGCTGAACCAACACTGGTTTCATCTAAACAAATAATTTTGTCTAATGGATATTGTTTCACTTTATTATAAAACTTATTCATTTCACTTTGTTTTTCAATCGGTTTTCTGTATCTTTCTTTTGGGAAATGTTCGTGTCTTGTGCGTTTCCTCGTTTTGTTATTATCTCTTACAATTTGACCTAAATGTTGAGGTGTAATATCAAAATTAGAATAATGATGTTTCATATCCACAACCAGTTCTTGCATGGTAAGTTGTTCGTTCTTCTTCAATAATTCTAACGCAGTATTTACTTGCGGTTTGGTTATTTTGTAAGAAATGGGTTTCCTGATTTTTCTTGTAAGATTTTTAGTTGTGTTATATTTGTAAATCCAATCTCGTAATGTAGATTTTTTACAATCAAAAATTTTACAGATTTTCTTATACCCATCACCATTTTCATTATTCAAATAATATTTAACAGCAGAATTTTTATAATCATATGTTTTATGTTTAGTCATTATACTATAATAAATTAAGAAAATTAATTAGGGGTGCGGATTTAAATCTTCAAGGGTGTAAATACGGAAATGTGTTGCTGTATAAATGTGTCATTCTTCCAACTTTCTGGTAATAAATTATCTATACGAAGCCCAACCCGAAAAATATAAAATAGAATTACGTATATAATTTCTCTCAGTCGAAACAATAATATATCAATCATAGTCCAATCATTCACATAACTACACATATTATTTGGACTATTCTTTTCAAAGAAGCTATGGGTATCCATCAATCCTTCGAGCAAACGTGGGTAAATGTTCTTTTCGTTTTTAATAAAAATCATTTTTTTAATCTTATCCATACTCTGTAAATTTAAGAACAGTATTTTTCTTTTTCTCGTCCTTGACTTGAACATATAAGGGAACGCACCATCAATGCATCCATCATTGTCGGTCGGTCGACCATCTATTAAATAAGGAACGTAGAGAGATTTAATTATATTATCAATTAATTCGGATTTAGATTTGTATTTCCTTTTAACTATTTGTTTTCCCTTTATTGTATCGAAATATGTCAAATAAAATCGATTATTTATTAGACTCATATCTTCTTCTTTTATCACATCTGTCAGTTTTTTTTTGAAAATACCAACAACCTTTTTAAGATTTTGGTGTTTTCTTAAATATTTATAACTATTATTACATATATCTATTGATATATCCATCTTATTTAGTAAAAATAATATTCCTAATATCGCTCCTATACTACAACCTGAAACTCTTTTTACTTGTATTTTCTCTCTACGTTCTAATTCTTTTACATAAAAGAGACCTCCCAACATATACACTCCGTTGAATGCGCCTCCGTCCAATACTAAATCTATTTCGGGTGGCAAATGTTTTTCTGGTATATTTTCAATCAATGTATTTATAAATGTATGTAACGCCATATGGCTTATGTTTATGTTAGTTTATATTAGTTTTTCATTTTATTTACACATTATATATGGCAACTCAACGTCCATCCTGGCAAGAATATTTCAAAACAATAACCGAATATACAGCATATCGTTCTCCATGTGAACGGTTAAAGGTTGGATGCTTACTGGTAAAAGATAACCGTATAATTTCTCAAGGGTATAATGGATTTTTGCCAGGTGCTCCACATGAATCTAAAGTTATTGATGACCACGAACAATCAACTGTACACGCCGAACAAAATGCGATTACTGATTGTGCTAAACGAGGTGTGAGTAGTAACGAGTGTGATGCTTATATTACACATTATCCTTGTGTGAATTGTATGAAAATATTATGTGCCTCTGGTATAAAAAATATTTTCTATATAAATGATTATAAGAATGACTCACTTGTTGAATATTTTCAGAGTATATCGAATATTCAACAAATTACAAAGATTTGATTACTACACTGCAGTTGGCTTACACTGCCACTGACTTAAACTACCGTTCATTGGTTTACGTGTTACAACTAAACATGTTGTAAATGCGTCAATACCCTGGAAATAACATAATAAGAAATACCGAAGAATAAACTATTTACAATATACCCAGTTAAATTTGGATTTCCATCTTTATTGAAAAGAGAGGGTAACATCGCTAATACTTTACTTCGAACAATAGGTAACTGAAATATAAAGTATAGAAGACCAATAATGATAGGAATTTGAAATTCATCATATAATATTTCAAGCGAATCACGAGAATTTTGATTTTTCATTCTTCGCGCCATTATCTCTTGCTCAGTATCTGTGTTTTGAATATAGTCTTGTTGCTCCTTTTGTGGAACAAAATTTGGTGTTATTTGTTCATCCGCAAAATGAACAGTATTCATAGGAATGTCACGCGATGGAAGTCCTGTCGCACCACTTGCGACTGCTTGTTGAATACCAGAGACCATTTCATTCATAAGTTTTTGTTCGTTAATAGCATGTTGTCCGTTGTTATTGGGCCCTGCTACTTCTACACTCGGTTCATAGATGGTGGGTTTATCTGATGTATGTAACACGACATTTTGTCCACCTCCTCCGGAAACAGGATCTGTTGGTAAATCAGCTAAATTCGTAGTATCAGACATATCTATTATATTGTTAAGATTGATAGATATCAATAATTACGCAAAATCTATATTTTTTTTGTTATCATCACATATATTTGATTCCATTTCGTACTTGAAACAGTTATTTCCGTATTTGTAACTCTTCTTCTTTATATCTTCTAAACTAGGAGCCTTGAACTCTAAACAGTTTTTCCCGTTACATCCTTTTCTAAATAAAGTGGCGAGCCCTAAACCCAGTAGAACTGAAATAATAATTTTACCAGTATCAGAATGAAACAATCTTTCTATTTTCATCTTTATATATTATGCCTATATTATACCGATGCCCAATATGCCTATAATATGCTATACATATGCCTATCTATAAATATATATAAATAACAATATTGTGTATATTACATATATCAACTATATCTGAATTGGGATCTCTTCTGTATCATTTGAGCATTTAACAATCGTTTGTTTTAATTGAAAACAATTATCGGTCTTGTCACGGAACTGAAATAAATGTTTATTGTCATTTGTAGGATAAACAGTTATCTGTTTTGGGTCTGGACTAGTTATAAAAATACAACATATTCCTATTAAGAAACTGATTATAAACACGCGAAAATTTATCCAAAACATTTATAATAACTACTTATAAAAAATTCGTCTGGTTTTTTTATTATACGTTGTCCATATAGTCCATATACTCCATGTCGTCGTTGTCGTCATCCTCTCTTAATACACTTGTCATAGGCTTGCTTGTATTATCGTCACCAACTGTAAAAGATATGACTTTCGGAATCTCAAACGGAATTGTCATATCTTGTAACGTAAATACGTTTCGCACTAATTTATGAGTGTCTGTTTCCAAATCATATTCAACCGCCATATATTTGTATTTCATATTTCGCAAGTCAACTAATAAAGGAGTTAATTCAGTGTCATAGAGTGTAATCATATCCTTAATTAATTGTATTTGTCCGGTTTCATTGAATTCGTCAACAGTTGATTTAATAAGAGATACTTTATTATAAAACATTGTCATTTTGGTACTTAATATCTGCTTATTATCCAAGTTAGATACTATTTCAATAAATTTCGTTTTGTATTCCATCAAAGATTCTAAATCTTGCGTCAACTCTTCTTTTAAAGCCGTAAAAATTTTCAACGTGTTCGATTCTTGTTCATATCCAAACAATAAATCTAATTTGGTTTTTATTATCTTTTCCTTTACGTCATCTACACCCGTCTGAAATACGTCTAATAACATTTCTAAACTTACATATTTACCCCTGTTTATTTTAATATTCAAATTACATGGGGCTATTTTATCCCCACAAATAGACGTTAATATACCATCTTTGTGTTCAAAAATAGTCCCCACGTTTCGCCCACAATTGATACAATTAACCTTCATTTTTCTATATTTGTCTTGCTTTTGTTTCATATTTAGCATCTTGTCCTTTATAATATTATTTATGTGAGAATGAACCTTTTTATCATATTCATATTTTAATTTATAAAACTCGTTCAGCTTTTCTGAAATTCCACCCTCTATTTCGTTCTTTTTTATAGTAGAATTTGGGAATGACACAATGTCTAAATTTTCTTCTTGTGAATTGTATGCGCGGCTCATATAGATTAGGATAATATTTTTCTATTGTAAAACTGAACTTCTGGATTATTTTGCCATGTAGATAAATCGCTTGTTATATTATTTACTTGGTTTTTTCGATAATCCTGCATAAATCGTAGTTTATTCATAATATATTCTTGTTGTTGCCTCTTATTATCCTCTTGAAGTTTCAAGTTATTTTTATGCTTGTATTTGAAATATAATGTTAGACCAACGATACCCGAAAATGCTAAAAATAATCCTAAATTGTAGAGAAAATTATTATATTTGTTTTTTAATATGTGACATTGTTCTAAAGAAGCACTAAGAAAATATTTGACACCCGGTTCAATTAAACGAGGTCGAATGTTTTGAAGAGTTTCCATTAAAATATAATTTTATAATTTCAAATTAAATTATACACATTTATTATATGGCTGCAGCAAATCCATCAACATCAATGATATTTTTTTTAATATTAACATTGGTTTATTTCATATTCAAATATTATACTAAATCTCCACAGACAATTAAAGTTTGGACAATCAGTTATTTTTTAGTATTGATTGTAGTCCAATTCTTTATAAATTTAGGATTAACGAATGAGATATGCGGGTTTACGCAATATGGTACTGCTATGAAAACCACCCTTTTACCATGGTTATTTGTATTTGGTTCAATAAACTTGCTCTTAATGGTATTTCCAAGTTGGTTGACTCCGTTTTCGAATACGATTGGTTACTTGTTCGCATACATCACTGGTGTGAATAATTTCCTTAAGAGTATTTTAAAGGACAGAAAGACGCTAAACTTGGGAGCAAATCAATCGGAAATGATATCTGCGATTAATAATGTATACGACGATAAATCATTGCTTATTAATTCAATGACATTGGATAATTTACCAATGTGGTGGCAAAGTATGTCAAAAGGCGGTTTATTAAAGTCTGGTGTAGGCGAAAGCCATTTTAATGAATTGTCTAGTTATGTAAAGATGAAAGATGAGATTGCTGAGTTTATATGGTATGCTTTATCTGGAGTACTAACAACGTCTATTAGTTATAATGCCATCTTAAATTCAGGATGTACAAACTCTGTCGCAGAAATGGAAAAAAGACATGAAGTATATTTAGAACAAGAAAAACAAATATCGGCTTCAAAACAACAAAAAGAGGGTAGTCAAATGGTTTATAAATCATACGAATAAACGATTTACCTAAATTTAGGAATTGTCACAAAATATAATATGGCTAAATATGACAAAATTCCTAACAGAAGACTTAGTAACCAAATCGGTAATACTGTTTTTCTACGTTGTCCTAGTCCAAATTCTCTTAAAGTTCCATTATTGTTGTACAAAAATCCGGGTTGAACAAAGTTTAATAATGAAAATAACACTAAAAATAAAAGAATCGCAAAGCTATTGATATTGTTTCTAATAAAGTTGTAGTTCATAGTATATTATATATAGGCAATAATATATCATCATCATTAAATTTATTTTATTGTTATAATTTATAATGAATTCCTTTCAAAACAACAATTCATTCATGTCTGCGTTCGCCCCTTTAGGTGGTGAATACTGTAACTATTTCTATTATTTAACTGTACTTAATTTCATCATTCTTTTGTATATTCTTTTATCTGCGTTGTTCATAATTTTCTTTGAGAAGAAGAGAGAGAATTTGTTCCAAGTTATTTTAGTAGCTCTTCCTACGTTCGTCGGCTATTTTACTAATCGATTATTATACTCCATGTGTGTAGGTTCTACACAAATGTAATCGTTACTAATGGGAGTTACCTGACCATCTAATATTGTATTTACTATGTGATAAATATAATATGATAAATACAATATGATTCCTTCATACACGTAGGCACGTGGCACCTATTTATACTGTTCTTTTATTTGAGTAGTTAGATATGTATTTTTGCTTATAGCACGGAATATTTTATTCATTTCTTTTTCGTCGCTTGCGATATCAGTCATCGAATGACATATTAAAGTTGTTAATTTTGTCTGTAAGTTATCATCATTGTCCCAGCCCACATTTGCGTCTTGCCATTTGTTTATCATAGTTCGTTGCTTTGAGGAAAGTGTCTTGATACCATGCAGTAAAAGATGTAATTCATTATCTTTTTCCCATACATCATTGTCTTTGATATACATTATTTTGCGCGCAGGGTCAGTACAATGAATTGGTCGTTCTAATATGTCCATTTTATTGAGTCCGTTCACTACCATGCTCGTTATTGTCTTTGTTAGACCGTTTTCAATTGTATCGTCGTACGTTTCATTAGTAATCGGAAGAGAATGTATAAAGTCCGTCAAATTCATAGCATTTTTACAGTGCTCATTTAAAAACATATTCACATTAAACTGATTATTATTTGTAGTATTGTTGTTTGTGATTGTATTATTACTATTTGTATTTGTTCCCTTGATGTATGGAATAAGCTCCATGAAATTGTTCTGAATTTCCTTGTTTTCTTTCAACAGCAAGAGAACCATCTCTTTAAAATCACTTTTGTTTTCCTTCGAAAGTTCAAGAATTTGATTTTCTGATTTATTCTGCTCTACATACATGAAGCATCCAATTTTGTGTCTATAGAAACTACTATGGTGCTTATAATTCTTGCCACACTCGCAGACGTAATTACAAGTGGTGATTAATTGCGTAAATTTATCACCAGACGCTATTTTGTTAGCATAATCGTCCGTATGCGACAGATCATGTAGCATTTGTGTAGCATTTTTGTGCTTTGTAGTGAGATAATGACGTTTCATTTCACTTTTCCTACTACATTGATATAAGCAAGGAATACACTTAAATATATTGGTGATTTTTTCCGCGTTTTGTGTAGCATTTTGTAGCATATATGTAGCATTAGACAATATTTCTAAATGGTTTACACAAAGAAATCAAAAACTTTACAATAACAAATGAAAACAAAAAAAAATAAAAATGAGAGCATTATGCTCTAAAACACATTTTCACTGTTTTTTCAATTTCATTTTCCTATTTTCAAAACTCTGCAAGAAAAACCTGTGTAGAATTTTAAAAACTGAAAAATGAATTGAAAAAAATGTAAAAAGTAAAATACCTACTAGTATCAAAAACAAACCACTTTTTTCCCTTCAAAAAGACTCCCTACATATGTAGGGGACTCACTACATAGCCTTCATCGTGTTTTTAGGGGGGTTGAAAAATTAAATGTATGTAGCGCAATTTACCTACATGGAAATCATGTCCAAAAAAAACCGAATCCAAAAATCAGGAATGCCGCGACTGGATTTTGAGGATGTTTTATACGTGTTTTAAGGTGGTTTTGAGAATCGCGCATTTCGGAGAAATCCAAGTTGTAATTGTCTTTTTCATAAAAACGATGGATACAAATTACAACAGTTTATTTTCGTATATTTGTGGGCAATCTCATGGGAACTTATATAGTCAAATGGATAAAACCCATATAGTCAACTATGATTACAGTTATTATACAATATGTATTACTCTTTAGTCTATACTATTTTTGAACTGAATAGACGAGGTAGAGAGAAATTAGAATAATATAATTTATTCTTAGGCATAGTATTTATCGATTTATTTATTTTCGTATTTTTGTGCGAACTTAAATCTTTCAAAGGTGTAAGATGGAAAAGAAGCCTATTTACGCGATTGCTGTTTTCAACGACGACATAACGGGTGTTGTTAGATTTACTGAAGATTTAGAGAATAACCAAATAAAAATAGATTTGAACCTGAAAGGATTACATCCAAATAGTTTACATGGATTTCATGTCCATGAAGCAGGCGATTTGACTGATAAATGTACGAGTATGTGTGCTCATTTTAATCCTTATGGAAATACACATGGATGTCCTGGCATGCGAGAAAGACATGTAGGTGATTTAGGAAATATCAAAACAAATACAAATGGGGAAGCGAAATATATATTTTATGATAATATTATCAAACTTAGAGGTTCCAAGTGTAATATTATTGGTAGAGGATTGATTATTCATCAAGATCAAGATGATTGTGGTCAAGGAGGAAATGCGGAAAGCCTGAAAACCGGAAATGCCGGGAAAAGAATTGCTTGTTCCGTTATCGGATATTCCAAACAAAATTGTGTATAGAGTTGAGTTATACATTTGATAATAAAAAATAATAATTGATTGTTATTATTTTTTATATTTTTATATAGTTATCCTACATTTATCTAGGTTATGTATGAGTAGGTTATTCTTCATTATCGTCGAATTGTAGTCTATATTCGTCATCCATATCTCCCATATCATCGTCATCTGGAATATCAGACATATCATACACATCTGCGTCTATTCTATCTGCTACAATTTGCCCTTCTTCTTGTTCAAGCATTGCGATTTCATGGTCAGCAGTGATAGCCTGTCCTAATAATTCTCTATTAGAAATTTGTTGTTCCATTATTTGTTCCTTTTCTCTCTCTGCTCTTTCTTCATCATATGTTTTGGCAACGTATTGGGTTAATCCTTTTTGTAATCCCTTGTTCCATCGTTCGAGACGATGATTTTTAAATAAATTTTCAATCGCTCTATCTTCCTTGGTCATATCGCGTAAGGTGGATGTAATTTTGTGCCTTTCTTTATCTTTGGACCTATTTATTTTCTCTTTAATCATTTGAGAATTTAAATTAATTAGACCTTTTTCTTTTCGAATGATATTCAACATTACTACAATAATATTGGCTATTTTCTCTCTAATCGTTCTTTGTTCACCACGAACAATATCTATTTCAGTAATCTCCGCCATATCATCTTGTTCATTTTCTACAGTAGTAGTGATTATGTCTTCTTCTGTTGGAGGTATAACCTCGATACTGAGTAGTTTGCGATTATCAGTTAATTGAACCAAGTTTTTAATCATATATAAAAAGTAAAAATGGAACAGTTGAGAGCAAGTTTGATTGTCTAAGATAGACGAGACTTCGGTTCCATCCACATTGACAATATTCGCATACAAATTAGTATAATCGACTAATTGGAAGAATTCTTGTAAGTCACTCTCATTTCTACGTAAATAAGGAAGAATAGTAACGTCTTCGTAGAATTTCCGCAAAGACGCATAAAATTCTTTGATAATGCTTTTAATGTCGAGATTATGTTCTTGTGATAACTTCCAATGAGTTGGAATTTTAATTTCATTATAATTCACATGATTCGATATGATATTTGGGAAGACATTGATAAAATTAAATATAGCATGTTTTACGAAATGAATAGAACGATACAATGTTTCATCTTCAGTATTTGTAAAATAATTGTTACCGTTTGGATTGAAGTCCATAACAGTCTTTATAAAATCGATTATGTTTGCCTTTTCACTACGACTTATATCAGCAAACGAATTTAAAAAGTCGATGATAGTCATTTCCATGGTTTGTATTTTCTCTCCCAATAAATTTTTAAAGTCACGTATTTCCCGGTTATCGCTACGTTTTTCAACTTCATACGAATCTAATACACTTCTTAATTTAAGTAAGAAATCTTCGCCAATAGCATTGTTTGTATCAACCATATGTGTAATCAAGTCTCTAACATATGACAAGCTGGACGGATATGTATGAACTAAATCCAATGGTATAATATTTAGTTTGTTTACAGAATCCAATAGTTCATTGAAAGAGGCCAAAGAATACATTTTGCCTTCCTTTTTCAATCTACGAATATTTTCTTTCAAATCTTCATTTCTGTCATAATCATCTGGCTTCATGAGGCAGAAAGACATTAACTTATTATTGATAGGAATATCACTATTAAAGTTACAATACTCTATAAAACCTCTGTAAATCGTGTCTTCCGAAAATTCGTTGCTAATGGGAGGAAATTTGATTTTAGTATCTTTTGGGTCGACTAGGAGTGAAGGTTTGGTCATATTCACCATATCATACGCAATGTTATACAAGTAGGATACAATATCATTATTATTCGCAATAGAGGGTTCGCGTTTAACGAAATAATCAATTGTTTGGTATTCACCTGTATTACAACACGCGTTTTGTAGAAAGGGCACTTTATTCGCATTAGTAAGCAATAGTTTCTCTTTGTGAACTACCTTTTGAATCGATTGAATAATAGCCATTGAAAAATAAATAATTTTCGAGTCGATGATTCTAAGCTGTTCAAACTGGTCTTTTGAACCAACCTTCAAGCTCTCTAGTAGAGCATTGCGAAACGACGTATCCAAATTAGATGGTGTTTTATTAGTAATTTCTTGTAAAGGAGGCAAAAAGTTAATCCAATTCTTAATATCGAGTTCGATAGGAATCACATCGTCTTCGTTCTGTAATAAATAATTTCGCTTTTCATCAATAAGCATCTTAATCTCTCCTTGTTTAAGAATATACGCATCGATTGTATTTTTAATAGCTGTAGCAATTTTGTCAGCAGCTTTTGGTAAAGCTTTCCACGGATATATGTTCGTTTTAATTCCAGCAGCAACACACGCAATATATTGAATGTTAGAGATGTCTTCATCTCCTTTAATTGGATAACCGATTAAAGAACGTTTGCAACCAGGAAATGTCTTTTTAGAGGAAAGCGACGGAATAGACGTCGAAATAAAGATGGAAATATAAGAAAGCGTGAATGTTAACAATGATTTATTAAACACGTCATTATAAGAAGGCATTTTTTTGGCGCCCTCTTTTAATTTTCGTTCGAGCTTTGCCTCATAGTCATCTTGTGAATCTACTGTTTCTTCTAGAGCCAATAACGTATGTTTAATAATTTCTTCCCTCTGGTTCTCAAGAACAATCCCCATATAATTGGATACAGAAGTAATGACATTATTAATGATTTTTCCCTTTGGATTGGCCAATAGTTCTTTTTTGAGTAGCTTTTGTTCGCTTGGTGTTTGAAAGATGGCAGTTCCGGCATCCATTTCGAGAATTTCTCTTGTTTTCATTTTAAATCCGGATGCCTCATATCCCTCTTCACTGCTTAGCATTATCTTTTCAATTTCCCATCCACTATGTTTATCAACCGTTCTATCGTCTATATCAACACCCTGGTCATTTTTTATGGCAGTAATAGCTTCATAATAATTACCGTTTTCGACAAAGACACTTGCTAATTTTGAAACAAACGATGGCAATAATTTTGTACTCGTATCAATACAATATAACCAATACATGTCTTCATTTTTTATTTGGATGGGAGCACGAGTATATTTAGTTACAAATCGCACGATATCATGTTGTCGTTTGACAAAATCACCTTGGCCAAGAATGACATCTAAGAGTTTAATATACGGAGATTGGATAATGTCTGTTTCCTCCACGTCACTAGACATCTTTACTTTGACAGATTCATACTTGTATAACAAATAACTATTAATTTTCTTTAATTTGGATATTCTCTCTGTTTCAAATTTAAAAAGTGCGTCTATCTTCTTTTTATAATTGTCCAAACTTTCAATATAATTGGTATCAAATTCATCATACATTTCACGAATTAGATTCTTTTTAACTAGGTCAGAGCCAAGAGAAGGGTCCGCACACGTTTTATCGATTTGAATACATTTGTTTTGAATATTACAAAAAAGTTCATTTGAACCGAAAAATGAATTTTCAGGAATGGCTTCATCGCGAATCCAAACATTATTTTCGCGTTTATAGTAGTAATACATTATCGAATCTATATTATCAACCTCTAATACAGCATAATGACCGTCTTGAATTTCTCTCTTTTTTTGTAACATAGACGTTGCTTCATACTTTGCTTCTGGTTTCTTGAGACCGATATTATTCATTAATTTGTCAATTAAAAAGTCTTTAAAAGTGGGTTCGTCCATACTGGATTGTTCGAGCTTATATTCCTTTAAAATATCATAAATAGTAGGGTCATATTTTTTATCAAAATAAACGGGAATGTCATTGTCAGCATTCAAGTCTTCCAGTGATATATATCGTTTAGTTAAAACATATTGGGCACACTGGTTTTCTTGTTGCTTTTTATTCATCTCAACTTGAAACGCATCCTTTTTTTCTTCTAACAAGTCGTCAAAATTAAAGGGGGTAAATAAATCAATATTTAAAACGGTTAATGATGTATGAAATAATTTCGTATAATCAGTTTCATTCATATACTTGATAATTTCTGAAGATGACAAAACCTGCTCTTTTGGTATAGTCCCGTCATACATTTTGCCACCATCCCCTAATCCGTATTCTTTTAAAATTAAATCACCAATGTCATGTCTGCCCTTTAAAATTTTGTAAAAAACGCTTTCATAGAAAAACGACTCTTTTAGATTACTTAACTTGGAGAAGATTTCTTTATTTACAGCATATTGTTTCTTGTAATCCAGTATTTTTAATTCGACAAATTCTTTAATTTCTTCATATTGTTTGAAAGATATATCATCGAGATAAATCAAAAACGGTTGTAAATAATTTACAACAGACGTTAGTGACAGTTTGCCGTGTATATGTTTTTTAACGAGATTGAATAGAACACGTGTTTTGGGGATAATTATCTCAAGAAATTTCTTAAATTTGTTGGGGTCATTGTTGTCTTCACTTAACAAATACTCGGTTTTATTTTTCAGATATTCGTTCTCATTATATGAAAGTTCTGTATTTAGATTGTCTACAAACTTAGTTGTGATGGAAGTATTTTCTTTAAACATTTGCCAGTAATTCAAGAAATTCCTATTTAAATTCGTTTTATCATAAATATTGGTTGATGGTAAACTGATATTTGAAAAATAGACAACCTGTTCGGGTAGGGTTAACATTGATTTAACCGACATTAAATCGTTATTTGTCATAGGAATTACCTTCGTTTTCATTGTAGTAGATGTAAGCTCAGTTGTTTGTAGTTTTGATAATCCCAAGTTATATCTAGAGATTAAAAATCGTTTACGTTTTATAGTATCGTTTTTAGCAATAGATGAATAGAAATTATCCAAATTATCAATTACAGTATCGAAATTATCAAGTACGTTATTGACAGTTAATGAATTTATATTAGAAACCGTATCAAATGGTGTCAGGTCCGGATTTAACTTGTTCATATAGGTAGAATAACTATCCGCATTTGTTTTATAGAGCTCGCGAATATCATATTCATTTATTCTTGATTGAGCTAAAGACAATGATAGCACATCTGGCACGTCAGTATCATCATCAATATCCAAATCATACATCTTTTTAATATTTTGAGCAACCGGTAATATCCACGCTAACTTGTAATTTAAATTATTGATTTTATCAACAAGTGGTTTATAGTTGGCGCCCTTAAAAATGGGCATATTTGCGTTCCCATTTTGGTCAAATGTAGAAAACTTGTTTCTTAATTGTTTGAACCGCTCAATCATAATATGAATATTATTTAAAACGAGGCGTGTGCGTTGGGCGTTTGGAATAGAAGCAAGTAAATCATCTAATAATTCATTGGTTTGTGTTTCAATGCCATATCTTTTTTGTTCTTCAGGAACTTCAACAATTTGTGTGATTGCTTCTAATTGTGGTCCAAATTCAATTTGGTCAGCTTCTAATAAGATATCCTTAATTTGCGATTTTACAAGTTCGACTGGAATTTGGATAAGGGTGGGGTCTGTGATTTCACGGTCAGGTTCATATATTTCTCCGTCTTCTTTTCCTAGCCAATCGAGTTCCTCTTCACGTTCCATATCACCAGTTTTATCCATTTCATCAACAACTGTATCGACTGCTTTCGTCCTTTTAGAAATATCAGGAGCATTACGAATAACTATTTTCTCAATAGGAATATCTTCAGGAATACCTTTATAACCAAAATCAATATAAATCATTTCCTTTTCCTCTTTTTCATTTACGATTTCAACTTCAATCATATCTTCTTCTAAATTAGTAATCTGTCCAGTAATTGTTACAGGAAGGTCGCCTCCAAAATGAATATCGACCCAATTATCAGGAATAAGATTATTCTGCCTGGCATAGCCGGTCGTATCAGCCCGATTTAAAATAGAGATAGATGTAATACTCTCATCTGACAAATTACCATCCTCTTTAATATCAAGTGTATGAACAATAGTCGTATTTTCATCGATAATCTTAATTTTGTTAGTATTAATAAAATCAATTAGAAAGATATGTTGGTTTAACTCTGAATTCGTGGGAGCATCAATTTGAATAATATCACCTAATTGTAAATAAATATTATTAGATGTAGCCATTACTTTATATTTATAGTAGAAATTATTATGAATTACGAAAAAATTGATTTAAAAATCAATTAAAGAAATCAATATATAATAAGTAAGATGCCGGCACATAGTTTAAACAGTATCCCCCAGATTGATGGTTTGCTTTTCGATGCGGAAAAGAGAAGTGAAATCGCGAAATCACTAAATTTGAAATATAATGTATGGAAGCATAAAAATGGGGTAACCTATCATATTCTAAAGTATGATAAAGATTGGTTAGTTCGTGAAAATATAAAGTCTGTTGGTTTATTGAGGTCTGTCATTTTTAAAGACGACGGAACAGTTGTAAGTTTCGCTCCCCCAAAGTCGTTACTGACAGAGTCATTGAATATAGATTTAGATTCAGAATTTGTTGCCGAGACATTTGTTGAAGGGACTATGATAAATGTGTTTTATGAAGTAGAAACAAACAGTTGGGAAATAGCTACTCGTAGCAGTGTAGGTGGTGGAACATGCTTCTTTATGGAGAATGGTTTTAAGGAAGAGAATACATTCAAGTATATGTTTGATGAGGTATGTCACCATATTGGATTGGACTTAAATGACCTCAACAAGACGTTCGTGTATAGTTTTGTTATGCAGCATCCTAGAAATCGAATTGTAACGATTATAAAGGAAATGAGTTTATATCTGGTTGACGTATATCAAATCGAAGATAACAAGACGATTCGTGTAGTTTCAATTCATAATGAGTTGGAACAATTTGGACTAAACACGAGCAAGGTAAAGCTGGTAAATAGTATATCATTAAAAAACGAGGAGGATTTGAAGAAGTGTATAGAATCAATGGCATCTATGAATACACCATATGACAATGTCGGGGTTGTTATCAAGAACAATCTGGGTGAAAGATACAAGTTTAGAAACCCAACTTATGAACATGTGCGTCAGTTAAGAGGAAACCAACCAAAGTTACAATATCAATACATTAACTTGAGACAAACCGGAAAGGTCGCCGAGTATCTACAATATTATAAGGAACATAAGAAGCCATTTAATGATTTTAGGAACATAATTCATGCTTATACGAACGAACTATTTAGTAATTATATTCGTTGCTACATTAAGAAGGAGAAGGAACTAAAGGAATTTCCAGAAAAGTATAGAGTCCATATGTACACGCTTCATCACGAGATTTATTTAAAGACATTAATGCCAGAAAAGAAATACGTGAATAAGGAAGTGGTTATTCATTATTTCAATGGATTACATCCAGCTAAGCAAATGTTTGTTATGAATTATGATATGAGAAAGAATCACAAGGACGGTGAAAAGAACATTACGTCGGATACAATTACGCCGATAAATACAAGTGATAGCACAGATGTTACCCCATAGATATAATTGTATCTGAATTCGTTTGTCCCATATAAAAATAGCAAACATTCATCATAGAAAACAAAAAATAAATTATTATTAGTTTATTTTTTGTATATTGATTACTACTATCATTAGCATTACTTACGAGTTCGCTTACCTTTGTACGTTTTTTTGTTTTTTTCATTTTCCTAGATTTGCGTTTTTTACCCCCAATTTTATCGTTTTTTTCATCTACGATAGTTTCTCCTAACCATATCGGATTATCATTCAATACAACTTTTTCGCCTGTCCATTTTTCTCTAAATTCATTTGGATAAACATATTTTGTGTTATGTTTGGAGGAAGTATGTATTGTATATTTCGGGTCATTTTCTAATATCCATCCTAATTTATTAGCATCATCAACTGAAATAGAACGCAACGTATTTTTTTCCAATGATTTTCGTATATCATTTCTTTTGTTGGAAAGCTCATTTCGTTCTTTATTTTTTCGCTTAAATTCTTCGTGTGCTATTTTATACGTTTCGTCGTTTCTATGAAATTCACCTAAATCATTACGATATTTTTGTATTTGAGATAGTATTGTTTTATCATCCGAACCATCACCCTTTCGTTTTTTGATTCGAATATTCAAGTCTCCATTTTCTCGAAACCATTTTTTTTGCCACTCGTGGTCCAACCTGTCTAATTCATATGTTGATAATTCAGTGTTATTAGGCATCTCATAGATTTCTACAAATTGTATTTTCTCTTTTTTCGGAACATAATCATCCGGCACTCTTGTGTCTTCAAATAATCTAGAATCGTATGGCATTCTACCGCGCTCAGTTACCATATATTTATTAGTATTTGCTCTATACTTTGCTTCTGAACTCATATATATTATCAAAATAAAAAGATTTTTTTATTTTTTTTTATTTTTATTTCTAATGACACATTATTCCTTGAACTTATTTTGAATATTTGTAAATGTCGTAATAACATCTTCGGCCGCAAATGTTAAATACTGAGAAACAGCAGTTGTATCAGACGATGATTCAAATGCCATACGGATGACACCATTTGGAATGTGTGGATGGGGAACACGAAATCCAACAAAAGACAGTGACTTGTTACCAGAATAATATTTTTCGTATAGGAAATAGGTTAAAGCATTACCCAATGTATAGTCTTCATTTTTAAGAGTAATTGTATATTCGTTTGAAATGGTAGTATTTTCACTGATTTCAATTGGAATATCACCCTTCTCAACCATCGTCATAAACTGTTTACACTTTTGAATCATAATATCACATGATTTGTGAACAATAGATGTGTTTGAAAATACGCCTACGCTTTCAATAACGAAATCAAAACTATTTGGCACAGTAATACGTTTCGCGTCTAACAAAAACCAATTCTTCTTTTCGAAATCAATATCTTCAACCGACATACCAGACTTGACCAATTCCTTTTTCTTGTCATTCCAAACATCGTTCGCCTTCACAACATCCATTGTAGCACCATACGCACAAGTGGAAACAATATTATACATGCCGTCTTGTTTGGCTGTTCCAATATCAAGATGACCTGTAAATTGGATATGTTCTCCTTCAATATTTTCAGATAGCTTAGGACGAAGTCTTGTAATAGGAATATAACCACCTGTAAGTGAGTCAGGTGGGAATATTTCCTTAACCGCTGTAGGAGATAAATATTTATCAGTTGATATGGTTTTAATCTTAAAATCAGCGGTGGTTAGAAGCTGAATAGTATCTGTTTCATTTTTCTTGTCAACTTCAACTACATAGTCTTTGTATGGAAAATCAGTATCAGTAATATGAATTGGAACACAACCAATTCTTTGCTTAATAATCTCATTGTTAAGACGGGTAGTATTTATAGTGATGTCAACTTTACTTTCATTGTGGGGAAATGTTCTAAAAACAAGTGTAGGAATATCAGAAAGAATAATTCGTCTAAGTGAATTTGCTAAACTATGATTTATATTGCTCATAGTAAAGAACAACGTGTTATTTTCCTCGGATGTGATTTTAATAATAGGCTCCATCATTATCTAGATTATATATAATTATTATCGATATTATTATATCAATTTTTTTGAAATATATGTGTGAATATATATTTTAAAAATGAAATAAGTTTAAACATTCATTTATTAAGTTATTATTATTATAATGAGTTGTATTTTGTATTATAGTAATTATTGTGACAAGTGCAAGAATATTTTACGCTTAGTCAGCAAAAGCGAACTAAAAGACGATATCCATTTTATCTGTATCGACAAAAGATTTAGAAATCCTCAAAATGGAGGAACATATGTAATTTTAGAAAACCAACAGAAAATATTATTACCTCCCCAGGTACAAAAAGTACCGGCTATGTTATTATTAAAAGAAGGAAACAAAGTTATTTTTGGAAACGAAATAACAGATAAAATACAACCACGTGAAGAATATAGTAATGCGAAAGCAACCGGATTTAATGGAGAACCAATGGCGTTTTCTCTAGGAAATGATAACGCAGGTGGTTTCGGTGTAGCGAGTGACAATTTTAGTTATTGGGATCAGGGAAGTGATGAATTGATGGCAAAAGGAAACGGTGGGGCAAGACAAATGTATAATTATGCGACAGTAGATCATAAAAGCTCTATAGAGACGCCTCCTGATACATGGACTCCAGACAAAGTAGGGGAAAATTCGCTCAAGGAAATGGAGGAACAACGAAATAATGATATGCGATTACAACAGATGAATAAACCGGCTGGAAAGTAAATCGGTGTATGTATTTTCTATGGCGGAATGCGATAATATATTAAATGCGATAATATATTTAAAACTAAAATATTAGATTAATAAAATGGATAAGACAACTATTTTAAAGGCATTTAACAACCAATTCGAAGAGTTTCTTGAGGATGTAGAAATGTTATTTCCAGACAATAGTGATATTAAAACGACGAAAACTGGGTTGACTATGTTAAGAAAGGCAAATCCGAAGATGATTGTATCAGTCTGGTATAGACATATTTGTATAAAATACGAGGATGAAATTGAAAAGGAGAATTTAGAGTATTTTTTAACAAAGGATTATTCGTCCGATTTAAAGATGGATGAGGGTGCGGCAAATAAAGTGTTGGATGGAATAGACAAGATTAGAGTGCCATTGAGACAATTGGACGCGGAAAATAAAAAGAAGGCAATTCAATATTTGAAGAATTTAAACCAACTATCAAAAATATATAACAATTAGATTGATTTGATTTAAACAATAATTATTATTTAGTTTATAGATGTCTAAATCAAGCGACGAACCCAAAATTCCAGAAACAGAAATCCCGGAAGAATTTGTAAAGGTAATATACGATTTAATCAATGACATATTGTTTACATTTCCAGAGTTTAAGGAAAACTTAAACTTGGATTTACACAATATCAAAGAGACTAGGGACGAAGAAAGTGTTCAGGCAGTATATCACCATATCAAGCAAGTGTTTCCTGAGCGATTTTTCGATATTTTATATAAAAACGAGGAAATGTTTACAAAGGAAGATGTGAATACGGAATTTTTACCAGGAATTGATTTTAAAGATTTGTGGAAGGCAGATATAAGTGTTAATACAAAGGATACTATTTGGAAGTATTTACAAATCATCTTGTTTTCAGTGATAGGAAAGGTAAATTCCCAGGATTCATTTGGCGATACCGCAAAATTATTTGAGTCAATCAATGAAGATGAACTAAAGCAAAAACTGGAAGAGACAATGAGTAATTTACAAAATATGATGAATGTTGCTGGTGCTGGAACTGGTGGTACAAGTTGTGGTACTGGTGATGGTAGTGAACCTATTAACGTATCTGGAATAAATTTAGACCAATTGCCTAATCCAGATGATATTCAAGGTCATATTAACGGATTACTTGATGGAAAATTGGGTAAATTGGCAAAAGAAATCGCGGCAGAGACAGCTGAAGAGTTGAATATTGATACTGAAAACGCGACCTCTGTAAATGATGTATTCCAAAATCTGTTTAAAAACCCAGGAAAGCTAATGAATTTAGTACAAAATGTAGGTGGTAAATTAGATAGCAAGATTAAATCTGGTGAAATAAAGGAAAGCGAGTTGATGAAAGAAGCAAGTGATTTATTAAGTAAGATGAAAGATATGCCTGGTATGGGAGACATTCAATCTTTATTGAAGAAGATGGGAATGGGGGGAGGTGCGAGAGGTGGAGCGCAAGGCGAAGGAATGGAAGGAATGGAAGGAATGGGTGGAATGGCGGATATGATGAGAATGGCAGGTCTTGGCGGTTTGGGAGGTGGAAAGTTAAATTTAGGGGCAATGTCAAACGCTTTAAACCAAAATATGAAAAAGGCACAGATGAAGGAAGGTATGTTAAAGAGAGCCGCACAAAAAGCGGAACAAACCAAGATTGATATGGCAAAGCAGTCTGAGCGAATGGCAAATTTACCTCCATCGAAACCATTGACCGAGGAAGAGTTGGAGCAATTGGTGTTTTCGATTGAAGGTGATAAACCAGAGAAAACAATGAGAAACGACAAATCTGGGAATAATGATAAGAAAAAGAAAAAGAAAGTTAAAAAATAAATAATTAAGAATATATATATATAAATGTCATCGCAATATACTAATATTTGGTTAAATAATCCAGCTGTATTATTAAAAAAGGGGCAACTAAATCAAATCTGGCCTCGTGAATACATGTCTAGAAACGAAAAGATAAACGCCATCACTCGATTGGTTATAATATTAACACTTTTAGGATTTTTGGTGACTCAATCTTATAATTTCTTATTTACCGGACTTGTAACTTTAGGTGTAATTGCCGCATTATATTATGCCAAAGAGTATAAACAAGATAATAAGGGGGTGGTACAATCGACAGCTGAAGGGTTTACAAATCCAGAAGTATATCAAGCATTGAAAAGTAACTTTACAAACCCTACCAATAAGAATCCATTTATGAATGTATTATTACCGGAAATTCAAGATAATCCTACTCGTAAGATGGCGGCACCTGCCTATAATAGAGCTGTTGAAAAACAAATAAATGAGGATACAGAGAATTTTGTGGTATCAAATTTCGATAATGATCCTCAAATAAAGAAGAAATTGTTTTCTAATTTAGGAGATAGTTTAGAATTTGAAAATTTTGGACAATACAATTTTTATGCTACGGCTAATACACGGGTTCCAAATGACCAAAAGAGCTTTGCTGATTTTTGTTATGGAGATATGGTTTCAGGAAAGGAAGGAAACGACTTTGCTTTGATGAGAAATAATCCAAGAATTGGAGCCATCGTAGGACAGAATTAAACTGATTGCTTAATTGTCATAATTAAATAATATATTTAAGAAAAATATTATTAAATATATATATATAAAAATGTCCGCTTTTACAAAAGATTTTACATTTGATAGTTTATCTAGAATTGGCGATGATAGCTGTGGATTAAGTGAGAGAAATAATCAAAATGTATCTCAATCTAACTATCTTTTAACCAACTTTTTCTCTCAAGATTGTGGTATGAAAAGACCAATTGAGTTTGCCACGACACAACCTAACATTAATTTCAAAGGAGGTTATCAAGTTGGTGCGGGTGGATGTAATATTGATGACAATTCTGAATTGTTAATTGGAACCATCAATACTCACCCCAAATGTCGTATCAGTTTGTATGAGCGTCCTTTTAAAACGGTTCCTTTTTTGGGACGTGGTTCTTCGAATCCTGTGTTAGAGTCACATATCCAACAAGGTGATATGATAACCAATAAAAAGAGCATCAATACAACCACTGAACAGTCATATATTCCTTATTTGAATTATCCTTTGTTGCCTTCTATTGCGAATTCGATAACAAACCCGGCTAATTTAGTCGAGGGTGTAGCGGCTGAGGGATGGATTCGTGGCGGTGTTCCTTCCAGAGAGCTACAAAAGGACAAGGATTATAAATCTGGACACTCTTCTGGCCAATATTAGAAATAGTAGGAAAAAACAATAGGAAATAAGGTTTAAAAATAACCGAATAAGAATATGTAAATGTGTGAACTAGAGTTAGATTATATATGTACATACAAGATGATAACCGAAGAAGATGAAGACGAAAAGGGATTGAGTGAACTAATGTATAAAATTCAATATTTACAGTTATTTGGATTAACGGAATTTGATGAAACGGTTATACATCAAAAGTTGGAATCTGTTTATAAGCAACTTGAACGGGATCCATTTTTAGACGAATTATTCGAGCTTCATACTTATAAAGGTTATATGTCAAAGGAATTTATGTTTAGAACCATGTTTTCTTATGATTATTTTGACTTATTCCACAAAGTATTGTATAATTACTTTAATAAAATGTCAATTGATAATAGTGTTCATAACTTGAAAGAACATCTGAAGGTTACTCTGGATGAACGGACGAGAGAAAAGACGGAGTAATAAATCGGATAATAAATCGGATTAAGAATAGAATAAAATAGAATAGAATAGAATAAAAATATATTATACTATAATATACAAATATGGCTTCGACCCGTAATAAAAATATGGTGAATGATTACTGTCTTCAACAACGTAGTTATATGGACTCGCGAAATTATGCTGAATATACGTATTCCCAATTAGGACGTGCTTATAACAACGCCTTACCTACGATGGGAATAACACCCAGTCATATGCCTAGGGAAGCCTTTTCGCAAAATTCAGTTGAAATAGAATCTGCCTTGTTTGGAATAAACTCAACTAATTTAGTAACTCCTGAAAAGCCAGTGAATCCAGAGTTGATAAAATTGCCTGAAATATCTTATTTTGATAGAGTATCGCTATATATGCCTGAACAGTTGGTTGTTCAAACTGACCAGAGACCATTTCCTATTCCCAAATAAGTATTGTTTTGTTTCATAATTCACAATTCATTTTTAATTTTTATAAATGAATTATATAAATGTCGGGTTCATGCAGAGAAGTCTACTATAATTATGGTAGTTATTTGAGAAGTAGAGGCAACGATAAAGCACTATGTGAACTAATAATCGCAATAGAAAATGGGCTAATTAATCTAGGGCCCATTACACCAGGTAGTTGTAATACGAACACAGCTACCACTATTTTGGGAAAGGTTAATATTAACCCATGCTCACCTGCGACACAACAAACTAGTGGTAAATTAACAGTGAACGGTGGTTGGATTGGTCCAATCGCGAATAATCCGAGTGGATTAGTAAATACATTTCTAGCGAATGCTATAAATTTTGGCTTAACAACAAATACAGGTGCGAATATTATTGGTCCGATATTTCAAAATACAGATTGTAGTCATAGTAATTATTTTGGGGCTGGAAATCATATTTTCGCTGGGTCCAACGATTGTAGTGCGAATGTGATTATTCGCGGTAATCTTAGCTTTTATGAGAATAATATTCTTACAAGTAGTATTTATAGCAATGGGGATGCGTCATTTAATGGAACGGTTGACTTTAAAACGAATCCACGACTTACACAAGGTCCCACATATGATAATAGAATATTAGAAATATACGGACAGGCTACGGTAATATTAGATATTAGCACCTCTGTTTTTAATATTTCTAATCCACTACCAAGCAATGCTACGACTGATTTATCTTTTGTTGTTCCTCCGAGATATAGCGATTTTATGCCACAATCATTGGCTGATTCCATTTTTACATCGGATTATATTGATTTCAGTAATAACCAGCTGGCAGTTCAGAATATGACATTTGAAGTATATCTTACAGTTAATTGTCATTTTACGCCTACAACAGATTATCTTACATTTCAATTTGAAGATATAGACAATCCATCAAACCTAATAGAAATTGATACACGAACATCTGTAAAAAATACGAATACAACAATTACATTTGGTCCCCAGATATTTGTATTCGATTCTGGAAATCTGAGCAGTGACATAGCATTATCTACAAAAATATGGAAAATTAGTGTTGCTCAAATTGGTTCAGGTGCTTATTTTACTAACAATGCTAGATTTATTATCAAAACAAAAGGATTTATGTAACGTAGTTTAGAATAATTGTAATAAACAAAACTAAAATATACAGATAATCAAATATAATTAAATTTTCAACAATTAAATATAATTATATATAAAATATATACGAAGAATGTCATATCCTACTTATAATAAATTTAATCAATATGTTACGTGTTGTAAACCAATTGGTTCACAAGGTTCAACTGGAGCCCCTGGACAGGTTGGTCCAATTGGTCCGACTGGGCCACAGGGACTGACTGGCGTCCAAGGAAGTACCGGTGCTCAGGGTGCACAGGGGGCTCAGGGAGATGAAGGAAAAGACGGTAATTTTGGAGGAGCAACATTTGATTATACATTTGATATTTCTACCAACGCAACCGACCCCGGGACTGGATTTGTGAGATTAAATGATGTATCACAAAATATATCTACGGAAATATATATTGACAGTGAAAATGACGCAGGTGATAACATAGATAATTTTTTACAAACCATTTTAAGTGTTAGTTCACCAATTAAAGGATTTGTTCGTATCACCAAAAAGTTTGACAGTACAAGCTTTTTATTATTTCAAATAAGTAATTTAATTGATAATACTGGTTGGTGGACAATTAACGTAACAAATCAAGCCTTTTCTAGCGTTAGTCCGTTTGTTAATTTAGAGGACGTGTTAGTTAGTTTTGTAACATCCGGAGATACTGGAGCACAAGGATCAACTGGTGCTCAAGGATCAACCGGCGCTCAAGGTAATACCGGCACTCAAGGAAATATAGGAGCACAAGGTAATACAGGTGCTCAAGGAGCAATTGGTGCTCAAGGAAATACAGGCTTACAAGGTGCTCAAGGAAATACAGGCTTACAAGGTGCTCAAGGAAATACAGGCTTACAAGGTGCTCAAGGAAATACAGGCTTACAAGGTGCTCAAGGAAATACAGGCTTACAAGGTGCTCAAGGTGATACAGGCTTACAAGGTGCTCAAGGTGATACAGGCTTACAAGGTGCTCAAGGTGATACAGGCTTACAAGGTGCTCAAGGAAATACAGGCTTACAAGGTGCTCAAGGAAATACAGGCTTACAAGG
>Ga0208903_1000575_pt1 | contig 28108 bp, 26 predicted proteins | sample AntAceMetag02UKJ_FD_184769 | JGI IMG/M metagenome (GOLD analysis project Ga0208903, IMG submission 184769) | Saline lake microbial communities from Ace Lake, Antarctica - Antarctic Ace Lake Metagenome 02UKJ (SPAdes) (version 2) | ecosystem: Environmental > Aquatic > Non-marine Saline and...
TTCGGGTGGTACCTGTCCAACTTGGTAGCTTTCATCCGCCTGAATCTATTTGTGAAAGTTGATCTGATAGGTTGGCTTGATCATCCCTTTAGCGAGCATCCTCCGCCAAAGGATAAACTCGTGCAAGGGGTTCTTTTTTGAGAAAGCCCCTAAATTGGACGATTCAAACAGAAATTACCCCTGATTTTTAACCCGGAAAATTTATTTAGGACGGTATTGGTTTAACCACTATTTTGTGGAGGTATAAAAGTATAGTCTAAAATAAAAACAATTTTGCAATGAATATATTGAAGGATTCCATTCTAATTCTTTTGTTGATAGCCCCATTTGTGGGAGTGTCACAAATTAATCCCACATTCAATTCTATACCAGCAAGCTTTAACATAAACAGTCCAAATCCTGTTTATGCATTAGACATCAACTATGACAATATTGATGTAAATCAACAGGCATTCCACCTATTTTTACCCGATACGACAGGCGTTTACCCCTTGGTCATTTTTATTCATGGAGGAGGTTTTCAATCAGGTTCAAGGGATATAGTTATGAGCAACCCAGAACTTATAACGTCTATTAAATATTTCCTTGAAAGAGATATTGCATTTGCAAGTATTGGTTATCGACTTTTATCTAGTTCGGGACCACCAGATAATGAGGGTGTCATCAAATGCTTAGAAGACTCCAAATACGCTCTTCAATTTATCCGATATTATTCAAGTGACCTTTTTCTTAATCCTAATAAGATTGCCTTAAAAGGTAAGTCAGCAGGAGCTGGTACTAGTTTATGGCTAGCAACTCGTTCAGACATGGCAAATCCTAATTCTCTTGACCCTGTATTGCATTCATCTACACGTGTTTGTGCTGTGGAAGTAAACAATCCTCAGTCAACCTACGACTTCTACAAATGGGAAACAGAAGTATTCAACAATTTTGATGGGCAAGGGTCGAATTACACAGCAAACAGTATGTCTGATTTACTAGGGTTTGATAGGTACAATAGTTTTTATGGTGGTACGGTGGATTCTGTTTATGACATTTTATACGACCCTGCACTTATCCAGTACCGTCAGGATGTCGATATGCTTTTTCACATGACTAGTGATGATGCAGCAATTTATTTAACAAACACCATCGCAGATGTACATCCTAGCGATAACGTATTACACCACCCGTTGCATGCAAAAGTGCTTAATGATTATGCCTTATCGGTAAATATTTCAGAGATAAAAACAACCGTTGCCGCACTTGGAATTAATACAACGCAAGGGGAAAGTCCAGATGAGTTTCTTGAAAGGCAGCTGAATAGTTGTGCTCAAATCACTGGAATTGTTCATAATACAACAAACAACGATTTTGACATCTATCCTAATCCTGCGAATTCACAGATAACCATAAATACAGGTACTATAGAAATCATAACCGACATTAAAGTGTTCTCAATTTCCGGTAAATTAATCTTAGAAAAACACAATATTATTTCAGAAACAATTTCGATACCTACCCACAATTGGAATACAGGTATCTATATAGTGCAAATAACGAATGGGATGGGAATTCAACGTAACAATAAGCTGATTATTCAATAAAAAGGTGTAATTGGAATTAGAACGAGCGCTTATACTCATGGTTTTCTGTAAAAAGGAGGGGTTAAAAGAAGATGGCGAAACACAGAAAGCATATTCTGGAATAATCATATTGCAATGAAAAGCATGGGAAGAAGAGCTGCACCAAACCGAGTGTAAATAAGGCTAACGCTGAGATAAGCATTGTCATGATGTCATTCGGGCCAGACGTAGATACTGGAGTTTCAATGGTCAAAATGCTGAATCCGGTTAGGTGCTGGAAATAGGTCAAACCGTGTGAACACAAATCGAAGTAAAAGCTCGCCAGTTGGCAACCTTTTGTCTTACTTTGGTTTCGAAATTATATTAGGATGGATTTAAATCAAATAGCTAAGAACAAGCAAAACTTTGCCACAAAACAGGTAGGTGGAGATTTGGTGCTTGTGCCTATTAAGGACAATGTGGCTGAGATGAATGCAATGTTTACCCTGAATGAAGTTGGAAGTTTTGTCTGGGATAATTTAAAGGAGGAATCAACAAGAGAATTGTTATCGGTTGCAATTGCTGAGGAATTTGATGTTGACGAGGCCACTGCAAAAGCAGATTTAGAAGAATTTCTTCTTCAGATCCAAGACATGGTTAACGGTTAACATGAGGTTGTCTATAGCCGATTTTGTTATTGATTTGATTAATCAATCTGATTATCCGATAAAACTGGAAGATGGTTATTCTTCCTTTGTGGTGGATGAATCCGAAGCTAAATCATCAGTTCAAGTGATTACGCATTCAGGGATTCCAGACTCTCTAAAAGAACTTAGTAATCCTATTTATTCTGCTGATTTCGAAGGTAATTGTCTTTGGAAAATTTTTGCTGCTCAGGATGGTTTGCTGTTTCATCTTTACAATTCAACAGAACCATATCAATTACAGCAAGTAGCCAAGCTCAATGCATCTTTAACGGTTTGGAATATTTATTCAGCCCCGGTGCAGAATGAAGCGGAAGAATCACTGTTTCCATTACTCTATCCAATGGGACCTTTGGTTATGTATTATCTCACAGCCAAGTATGATGCTATTATGATACATGGTTCTGGAATTTCTGATGAGGGCAAAGGGCGAATATTCACAGGCGTATCTGGGCAAGGAAAAACCACCATGGCTAAACTATGGTTCGATGCAGGAGCAGAGGTGTTGAATGATGATCGCTTGATTGTACGTAAGGATGGAAACGGTTATATAGTTCATAATACACCCATGTTTTATGTTGATGGGCCGCGAACATCAAAACTTGATGCGATATATTCCATTTATCATTCGGCAGAAAACTGTCTCACTAGGTTGGACGGTGCAGCAGCCATATCTGCCATCAGCCCTAACCTTATTCAGCATGGTTATTCATCAGAATTGATTGATCATCACTTGAATTTTGTGAGTAAAATAATTGAAGAAGTTCCAGTATTCAAGCTTGGTTTTGTTCCGGATAAGCGAGTTACTCAAGAGCTAAGAGAGTATGATTGATGGTGAGCAGGTTGCGTTTGATCAGTCGGAAGCCAAAAATGTTGGCAGAGACTTGCTGAATAGTAAAGCGGCTATCAAACTGAGGTTGGGTGGTTATAGTATGTACCCCAATTTGCTGCCAGAAGACATTGCAACTATCGAATATATAGAGCCCACTTCTTTGAAGTTAGGGCAAGTATTGGTTGTTGAAATAGAGAATCGGTGGATAGCGCATCGGTTGGTTGGAATGCGAACTTTGAATGGAAAGAGTTTCCTGAAAACTCAGGGAGACAGCGTTATTAAAGCTGATGGTTTATTAAACCCTACAGACCTAATTGGTATTGTCAATCAGATAGAGCGAAATGGGCTCCGTATTGTCTTGTCGCGAGTTGTTTCTCAGGTTTACCTAATTCTCTGTCCACTACCTCAGCTGATAAGTAGAATAGTGCTTAAATTTAGAAGAAGACTGAAGAAGCTTCCCTAGCGCTTGTTAATAATGGCTTTTATAATCTTGACCGATAGTTCAATCGGTCGATACGCGTACCACGGTAGCAACCAACTTTCTTTGTGAACACCGTAGCATTGCCTCATAAATTCCGCTGTTGGAAATGTGAACCCTACAATGAATGCTAGCTTTTCTCTACTCGATGGAAGCTCCGAAAAATTTCGTAATTCTGCGCTTAGTTTGTTCTTAATAACGTGATTCTCTTGCCTTGAAGCTCCTGTCATAAAACCCCTAAAACGTTCCTCTAATTCAATTTTAGAGATTTGAATATTCAAGAATTCTTCTGGGACTTCTACATTCCAATAAGAATGACATAAAAAAAGCACTTGACCAATTTCTTTCTTGCAATCGTACTGCACCGCTAATTCATGAAAACGCTCCCAAACCAAGCTGTCGCCCTTTGCATTAAGAAACTCCCTAATATCACAGAAGCTTATGATTTTCAACTCATATCCGAAAAGATGTTTGTATAAATGAAGACAGAGATGCTGTAACAGCATCTCATTGGAGAATTGACGTATCTCTACTTCAAGGAATCGCTCTGAATGTGTGTCATGCCAAAGCTGGTCTTTGGAAATATCAGCACCCTGATTACTGTTGTACAAGTGGGTGTGTAATTCAATACTTATTTGGTTCTTAATTAGGGTGTAAGGATGCGCAGGAGCAAACTTTTGGTCTTCAATTTTGGAATGTTTGAAAGAGGCTTTTATTGCCCATCCTGCACTACCCATTAGTTCACAAACTTGATCAAGGTCTTGTTCCTTGATAAGGACATCTATGTCGCTTAAGTGCCTAAGGCCAATGTCTTTGTAAATCACTTCGCTCAAATAAATTCCTTTGAGTGGAACCAAAGGAATTTGGTGCTCGTTCAACACCTTAGCGAAATCCTTAAACTGTTGTTGAAGAATTATATTCCTAACTAAAACTTGATTAAACGCATTCTTCAGACCTTCCTTTATTTCAGAAGGAGGAATAATATCCAGCCCGTAAAATGTTTTATGCAGAATTGGTGCTAGATGAGTTCCAATAGCTCTCTCTAAAACGTAGTCCCAATTAGTTGTCTTATTTAACGCCTCCCGTAAAAAAGTCTTTTCCGACTCGGTTGGTTCAAGATTACTTCCAACTGCTAGAATTTCGAATGTAATGGGATGGTTCATTCTGCGAAAGATAACAGCATTATTTAAGGTGCTAAGTTCTTGAAACTAAATGAGTCAATAATAAACATGTCGCCTACGCAAATCATTCAAGGGGGCTAAAACATACCTGAAATATTGGATGATATAAAGGTGTAGAATACCATTCCACTGCCCCCACCCAACTGGAAAGCTCAAGTGTTAATGAGGTTTCCAGTTTTCTTTTTCTACATCAGTTTTGGCTGACCTCCCTGATGTTGGCCAAAAAGGTATTCCGGTACAACAGGTTGCTAAGCTCTTTACTAGAAATGAATGTAAGGACAGAATCTATTTTTTAAGTTAAAGATTAGTCCTAATTCTAGATAAGAAATCAGCATCTCGAGTTAATTATTACCCTTCATTTTATTCAACGCCTTTCTCAACTTACCGAATGATGGTTTTGAAGAAATTTCTTTCTTCAGCTCGTTCGCCTGTTTCCAATCCATTTGCATTATTGGCATGGCGTAAACCTCCGGCATTTGGTTGGGGTATTTATCATTCAATAACTGGTCAACGGAATCGAATAAGACGGCTCTTGTCTTTGCAGTAAGCAGCACAATGCGGGTACATTTCAACTCGCCATCTACCAATTCGGCACGCTCTACATGCCGTTTGATATTTACATCTATTACCAACTTTTCAGAAAGAAGTAGTTTGGCTATCTCCTCAATCTTGGCTTCACTTTTACTTAAAATACGTAAGAATATCATGACTAATATTTAAAGGTTACTGTAAGTAAAGTGTTTACATATGCCCGTATTCAGAAACGAATTCTAACGCCTGTTCTTTCTAGATGCCCCATTGTTCCAACGGGAACCGTGTTTTCATGTAAATCAACCAACATCAAGCGTTTAAGCTGGTTGCGTTTTAGGTTTACAATAGATAGCTCGTTTTGGTTGAGGTACAGCTTTTCAAGTGATTTGATTTCATTAATTGTTTCTGGTAAGTCTGACAAATCATTTGCTTCGAGGTGAAGTACGCGCAGCCGTGGGAGGTTTCCGAGAAGGATAAAAGCACTTCTAAAATCAAGTCCATTATCATGATCTAGATAAAGCTCTTGCAGGTTCTGAAGTCGAACGATAGACTCAGGTAATTCCTTAAAATGATTACCACCGAGGTCAAGAATTTTTAACTCTGAGAGGTTGGCAATACTTTCTGGGATAGTAAGGAGCGAATCATTTCTGAGCGTGAGCACTTCCAGTTTGCTAAGCTTTGCAATGCCTGCAGGAAGTTTTTTGAACCCAATATCGTTGAGTTGCAAAACGCGAAGGTTCGGTAATTTGCCGAGGACGCCCACGGCTTGGTCAAAATCGAGTTTCAAATCTTTGTTCAAGTAGACCTCCTCTAGAGAAATCATTTGTGATAGCTCTTCGGGCAACGTAGTGAATTCGTTTTCACTTAAATCGAGCACTTTTAGCTTTTTAAGGTTCACAATTTCTCTTGGAAACACAGTTAGCCTATCTCCTTTTAAACTTAAATATTCTAAATTCTTCAGCTTTGAGAGCTCTGGCAAACGTTTAATGTCTTCCAAATCGGATACCTGCAGTTTGTATACAGAAAGCGGTGATTCGACTGCTTCTTTTAATGATGTGTATAACGTCTGGGTTGTATCTGTTTGAGCCTGCACAAATGTTGCCGACACAAGGAGTAGTAATGTTAAAGTGAGATTTCTCATGGTGTTTTGGTTATAGTTTTTAGTAGCCACAGAATGCTTGAATTTTTAATGAAGCGCGCTCGTAGCCAAGCCGCTCGGCTTCTTCAAGATCTTCGCAACCTTGCGGATATCTGCTTCCCATTAAATTTACCAAGCCTCTATTATAGAACGCTTCGGCATATTCTGCATTAGCGTTTATCGCCTGTGTGTAGCTGTCAATAGCTTCGAGATAATCGCCCTGAAGCGTTAGTGCATTCCCTTTCAGGTTCCAAGCTTTCGGATTGTTGGGGTCTGTGAATAGGAAATCATCAATATCGTTTAGAGCACCAGTATATTGGCCCAAAATTTTCAGGGTGTAGGCGCGATTATAGAATGCCGCATTGAAATTATCATTTAGCAACAACGCTTTATCGTAATCGGCAAGAGCATCATCAATTTCCCCTTGCTTTTTAGAAGTAAGTGCACGGGTGAAATAGAACTGAGCGAGGTTTTGCCGAATATCAATGGCTCGATTAAAATCGTTCATGGCGGCTTCGTTGTTTTGTAAATAGCTAAATGCCATTCCTCGGTTGTAATAGGCCAAAGCAAAGTCTGGGTCTATGTTAATGGCTTTGGTAAACTGAGTTAACGCCATCGCGTAATCCTTTTTCTTTAGACTGATAAGCCCCAGTATATCGTAAGCCATCGCGGAGTTTTTATTCATCAAAAGCAACGTTTGTATGGTTTCCAAGCAGGCTTTGGTAGAATCCATCATCATTTGCACCATAGCCTTTCGCTCTAGTGCATAGCTCACCTTATACTCGGCTTTAATGAGCGTGTCTATTTCGGTTATTGCTTGCTCGTAAGCCTTCATTGCAATAAGATCATCCACTTTATTATCTCGCACTTTCTCGTTGGCTGGGTTGATGGCAAGAGCTTGGTCAAAATCGCTGAGAGCTCCTTTATAATCCATTGCCAGCATTTTTAGCTTTGCCCGACTATCATAGATGTATTCTGAGTATGGGTTGAGCTGAATGGCCCTATCGTATAATTTGACGGCCTCTTGTCGCCTACCAACTTTGGCCAGCACGCTAGCTTTCTTCATGTATGCCGTGGCAAAGTTTGGGTCTACGGCAATGGCATTATCATAAGCAAAAATCGCTTCTTGCCAACTGGCAAACGCCATATGATTATCTCCTAAATTAATAAGCTGCAGCGCTTCGGCCCTATTAGTAAATTGTCCTTGAGCCATTCCCTGGCCAGCAGAAAAAAGCAGTAGCAGCCAGATAAGTATAGCCTCATGGTGTGCTGAACCGGGCTTTCGCCATTTTGGTTCAGCAGTGCCATACGAGCGGCTTTTTAAAAGACTGTTATCAGGTTTCATGTCTTTGGTTATTTAGATGAATCCAGAATCATCGGCATATTATCGCTCCCGGTAAAAATGATTTTAGCGTTTTCTGATAGCGAGAGTTTCAGCATCGCCTCTATTCTTCGCAATTCCAATATCTCTGAAGTTAACCCTTCTGAAAGTATTTTCTGTGCATCTCTATTTCCTTGTGCTTCAATTACTTTCCGCTCCGCCTCTTTTCTTTCAAGATCAATAACGAATTGCATGCGCATTGCTTCCTGCTCTGCTTCCAGTTTACTCTCAATGGAGCTGTATAACCCTAGAGGAAGCTGAATTGTTTTAAGCAGTACAGCCTCAATTATTACACCTTGCGGATTGAGAATTTTGGACATTGCATCAGCTATTTCAGCTTCAATTGCTGCTCGCATTCCAGAGTGCATATCCTTGGCCATGTACTTAGCGCAGATGTCGGCAGAGGACGACCGGAATACGCTTTGAATAATGGTTTCGTATCCTAACCCAACGTTCTCAATTAATTGTGGAACCAAGTTTTTATCAATATGATAAAGAATGGAAATACCAGCGTTAATGTTAAGCCCCTCCCTACTTGGAAGGTTTAGAACCATCTCTAAATTTACCGTCCTAATTGGTGTGCGAATAACGGTGGTAGCAAAAGGATTTACCCCATGCACTCCTTGATCTAATACCTTATCGCTAAGTTTCCCCATTGTTCTTCTTACACCAACTTCTCCTGGTCTAATAATTACGCAGCTACTCAGAAAAACAGTAATCATTGCTAATCCTGTAATTTGTTTCAACCTTTTCATGCCGTTTTAATTTTAATTAAAAGTAATAAATAATAGTAATACTATCATAATAAAAAACAATACTATTAATAAAAGGTTCATTACTATCAGAAATGAAGCGATCACAAGAATTAATCCCACTTTCTAGGTTTCACAGATCAGTGCTTTTTACGGCACAGAACTGTTTAACTGATGGCGCCCGTTTCTCAGGCTACCCACTGCAGCAAAGTGGTAGGCGTGCTTATTTAATGGAACAATGGCCAACTATTAAGGAGCATTTTAAAATCCTTCAGAAAACGCTAAGCAAGATTGCAGAGGTAGAAGCCGGAGAACTTGCTGGCCTCATCAAATGCATGAATGAGGAACAGGAAGCTATAAGGGAATCCGTAATTAAGGATAAGTGTGCTCCTACAAATGAATCATTAAACCAAATCGGGAAACTATTGAAGGTTCATGTAAGAAATACCGAGCGAAAGTTATTTCAGTGTATTCAAAAAGAAGCTAACCGTAGTGTACTAAATGATGTAGGAAGTGCTGTAAGAAGCAACTCATTGCACACAAGGGTTTACTCGACATAAAGCGTACCTAGCGCATACTCTGTACTAAGCAGTGCTTTCTGGTTTGTTGCCAAAAGCCCCAAGTAGGTAATCTGAGCTTCAATGAATCCTAACTCTCGGGAATTAACCATAAACAAGGAACTTTCGCCTGCATCAAACTTTTGACGTTCTCCATCCAAAAGTCCCTCATAGTCCCTAACCGTTCTTCTATACAAAGTCGTTTGCTCGCGCGATGTAGTCCAATCGTTAATAGCCGAATTAATCTTGTAGCCGATACGCGCTTGCTGATCAATGACACTCAATTCAGCTTCTTGAATTTTGATTTTGGCGAGTTTCAGTGCGCCTCGCTCTTTCCTTAATGGAATGGGCATACTGAACTGCAATCCCCAATTGTAATTGTTGATGGATAAGTCTGTAAACGGGTTGTTTCCAACTACCTGATTAAGTGCATTATACTTCAGATTTAAGAGCGGTTTTAATTGCTCAGTCTTCAATCTCCGGTCAATTTTTAACTGGTCAATCTTAAACCGAAACTGTTGCAAATAAGGATGAAACGCCACGAGACTATCCATTCTGTCCAAGAGCACTCCATCCATAGTGCTCAACTCTACCTGACTTTTAGGAATAGGTATGGTCAGTTCATCAATTTCCATTGGAATTTGCCCGTTCTGCCACATGAATACACTTAGTAGGGCAGAAGCATTTTTAAAATTAAGCTCTGCTTGCTGAAGTGACAATTGCCTGTTTTGCAATTGAATTCCTGCTTCTAGCGTGTCTATAGCTGAGCGATCTCCAGCCTTTACCTCAATTACAACTGAATTAAACCGAAACTCAGCAAGTGCTAATGCTTCTTTGTACACTATTAATGCTTCAAATTCTTTAAACCATTTCCAGTACGCAACGCCAGCTTCGAATAGCAAATCGTTCAAAAGCAGACGCTGTTCAACGATGGCGCTTTTACTAAAAATCTGAGCTTTCCGTAATTCAGCACGTCTTTCATCAATGAATAACCCTCGCCCAACGGGAAGCGAAATACCCGCGTAAGCCAACCCACCACCGCTGGTGCTATTTTCTGGGTTGAGGTACAAACCATTATTCTGTTCATATCCAGCCGAAACTTCAATTCCAAACCAAGTAGGAACCTTCAAGCCTGCATCTACCAAACTGTAATACTGATCTCCCTTAAAGTATTTCTGTCCAATGTCTGTTCCAATCTTAGGGTCGAAACCACCGCGCGCCATTTGCACTGCGGCTCTTCCTTTCTCTTTCATCAAGTCGGCCTGAACTGCCAGCGGATGATGCTGAAGTACGATGGCATTGAAATCATCAAAACCTAACTGTTTCTCATTTTCCTGCGCAAGCGAACCGATCGAGGTCAGAATTAACGACACGAGCAAAACTATTCTCACTTGGATTTGTCTTTGGAATTAGAACCAGCTCCAGTAGATTGAGAAACTGGCTTGTAATAATCCGGTGGAAACCCGTTTATCTGACGCCATAGTTCGTACCAAATAGGCACATTCTTTAGCAGGAGCATATTGGTAGTTCCTGCGCCAACCCGTAAAGCATCCGGCCACGTGTGGTCTTCAGGGTCTGGAGCTACCAAGACACGGTATTTTCCGTTATCGCTAATGAAGTTATCAATGGCAAAAACATTCCCGCCATACGTACCATAACTGGTGTTTGGCCACCCAGAGAAAACAATGGCTGGCCAACCATCAAATTGAACTCGAACAGGAGCGCCTTTCTCCAACAATGGAAGGTCAATAGGACTTACGTACATGGCAACGGCCAAATCGTAATCAGAAGGCATAATACTCACAATCGGAGTTCCTTCTTTCACGGTTTCTCCAATACCTGATTGAATGGCTTGTGTCACATATCCATCTTGAGGCGCGGTTATGTAATACATGCCCGTTCTAATCGAATAATTCATGTACTGATTCTGCAACTTAGTTACAACAGCCTCTGCATCATACATACTGCTGAGGGCTGTAAATTTTTGAGATTCTGCCTTCGCAATATCATCACGGTACTGTGCTTGAATAGAAACCAATTCTACCTCGGCATTTATAAGCTCGTTTCGGCTTGTGAGGAGTTTATTCTCGCCAGAAATCATTTCGGCCTGAGCCTTTTGCATGGAGTTTCGTTTGTTCTCCAAATCTGTAAGCGATTTTAGGCCACTATCATACAAGCTTTGAAAACGATTAAACTGAGATTCAGATATCTCAAAGTTGATTCCGTAAGCTTTATAATCCATGCTATCAGCAACAACTTTCAGCTCAGACTGCTTGTATTTATTTTTGGTTTGCTCTAGTTTGAGCGCAGCAGTTTGCACCAATGCATCCACCTGGTTATCTAATGCTTTCACCTTCTCCATGTAAGAGGCTACGGACATCTCCTTGGCTTTTAATTGTTCTTGCGTTCTGGTTAATAACTGAGGGTCGAAATATTCATCTTTTACTTCCGAAATGAAAAGGATGGTGTCTCCCTTAGCAACAAAATCTCCCTCTTGTACAAACCACGACTCAATCCTACCGCCAATAACCGAATGGATTGTTTGTGGCCGTTGGTCAGGCTTTAACGTGGTTACGTTTCCTCCTGCCCGTATGTTCTGTGTCCAAGGAACAAACATGAACAGAAACGACACTCCGAAAAACACCATGAACGTGTTTCGCAACACCTTTTTAGACATTCTAGCTTCAGCATTGCGCAAGGAAGGGTATAGATTCCGATCCACATACTGATTTATAGATCCGTTTGAAATATTCAACATAGCTTGTATACTATTGTGAGAATTGCCCGTTTTCCATCTCTAGCACTCGTTCTACTTTCGATTTGAAATAATCGCTTGACGACACAGCAACAATTGTCCATTCGTTCTCAGGTAGTACCAGAAAATCAACAATGAATTTGTGCTCCGTATCATCTAAATGCTCCAAGGCATCTTCCAGCAATAAGAGCTTTGGCCGATCGGCTATACCCCTGGCCAACAGGAGTTTTTGAATGATGCTTTTCGGAAGTTTGCGGCCCATTGGATCGATGTTAGAATCATACCCATTGGGAAGGCTCTGGATGAATTCTTCCAATTTTAGATTCTCCACAGCCCATCGAACATTCTCGAATGTGGCACCCGCTCTTCCCATGTTGATGTTTTCCAGCACGGTTCCATCAAAAAGTTGTTCATGCGAAAGACAATCGCCAATTTCAGAGCGAAGCGCACTCAAACTGAGGTTTCCAATTGGGAGTCCGTTGTAATTTACTGACCCAGATTTCACCTCATACAATCCTGCAATAATTTGTAAAAGTGTACTTTTTCCCGAACCATTCGGACCTGTAATCACCAACCTATCGCCAGCAGATATAGATAATGAAATTCCATCCAGAATCTTCTTGTCTCCTTCGGGATAAGAGAACCCAACGTTGTTCAATTCCACTGTCATCCCAGATTCATCAGCTTGACAAATAGAATCAATCCCTTCAGTTCTCTCAATTTCTAGGTCGGTTACCTGTCCGATTTTCTCCAAAGCAGTAAGCACGTCATAAATGCTTTCCATACTCATAACCAGCTTTTCTACGGAACTCATTACCAAAAGAATGATAATCTCTGCCGCCACAAATTGGCCAATATTCATAACCTGTTGCATAACCAGAATTCCGCCCATTGCCAACAAACCTGCCGCAACAATTGCTTTGAAAACTACCATCAAAGAGTATTGCTGAACCAAAACTTTAAAGTGACTTTCCCTCGCATTGAGGTAACCGCCTACTTCCTTATCCATCTTAGAAAGTGGTAGCTCCGTTCTTCCAGCAAGCTTAAAAGTGGTGCCGGTTCTTGCTAACTCTTCCAACCAGTGTGCTACGCGATACTTGTATTTCGACTCGATTAGACTGGTCTGTAAGCCTGGTTTTCCTGTAAACCTGAAAATGGCGTAAACCAAGATGATGAGAATTAAACTGAATAGAATGAAAAACGGATGGTAGAAGGAGAGAAGAATCAATCCGAAAAGCACCTGAATAACCGCTGTAGAAAAGTCAATAAGGATTTTGGAAAGCCCCTTTTGCACCGTAAGCGTATCGAAAAATCGATTCATCAACTCGGGAGCATAATGCTTGTAAATGGCTTCCATTTTTACCTTCGGAATTCTGTAGGCAAACTCAAAAGCTGAACGAGCGAAAATCTTTTGCTGAAGGTTCTCCGTTATCCGAAGTTGCGCAATTTGTAGTATGCCGGTTACAGTAACACCAAGCACCACAACAGTTACCAAAACCACCCAAGCCGTGCTCACTTGACCACCCTGAATGAGGTTGATGATGGCCTGAATTCCTAATGGTAAGGAAAGGTTAATGAGTCCGGCAAATATCGCGTATACATATACATTCCGAATTTCTGTTCTATCGGGATGTAGCAATCTCCAAAACCGTTGAACCGGAGTTAGTTTAATCGTAGAATCCATCAGGCTTATTTTATGGCTTTGAATATAGTATCTCTACAGAAATCAGTAACAAAATCTTCTCCTTGAATAACATTTGTGAGTCTAGGCAAATGCGCTGCAAAGAAACGTTGTAAATGGGCACCTTCAATTAAGGTGGAAACCAACATGTTCGGATATTTATAATCTGAGTTTATCTCTTTGATGATCTCAGCCATACGAGCTACCAATCCTTTATAATCGAGAAAAAAACCATCATCATTTTCTTCGTCAACGTGTTTGTTTAGGTATGCCTTTGACGATTCGTTGATGATGATACGGTTGAGCTTCACTTCATCAATATGAGAGAAATCGCTGTCTTTCTCTACTTGTTTTACCAAAACATTAATGGCTCTGTTGAGTCGCTCCTCAGCAGAATCGATATTGGTTATAGCCAAAACCAATCGGTAATCCAACCATCTCCAATACCAGCATGATAGATAAATGAGCAATCGATGTTTGCTTTCGAAATAACGATAAACAGATGCCTCCGTTGAGCCAATCTTCTGAGCAAGCTTCCGAAACGTAAACGATTCAAAACCCATTTCATCAATCATGTCAATCGCCCCCTCAACTATACTTTTCCCCAGTTCACTTGTAGCGGGGTCTTTGACGTAGGTTCTCTCATTAACGAGTATTGCGATAGTATTGATCATTAGCACACTTCTTATTTCTGCAAATATAATAGTATTACTATTGATTTGGTGAACAATACAACTAATTGAATGTTCAAACACCAAATAATTACAATGAAAACGAGTCTAATTCTTTGTGTCATCATCTTCTTTTCAAGCTTTAACGTTCTTGCATCAGATGGGTTGAAAAAGATTGATGAATCATATGATGCCATCATCGTTCCGGGATATCCGTTCAAACCAAACGGAAAAATGAACCCGATGTATAAGATTCGTTTGTACTGGGCATACCACCTATACAAGAATGGGAAAGTCAAGAACATCATTGTTTCGGGCAGCGCTGTGCATACACCGTATGTAGAATCTAAGGTATACGCGCTGTATTTAATAGAGCTAGGAATTAATCCTAATCACATTATTATAGAAGACCGAGCGGAGCATAGTATGGAGAACGTTTTCTACTCGATGGAGATTGCTAAAGCACATGGTTTCAAGCGTGTTGCAATCGTATCAGATAAAGCGCATTCTTTTATGATAAAATACTTGGCCAATAAGTTTGATCATGATATTGATGCAGACTTTGTACCAGCTAGATGGCGTTACGTAATTCGGAAGTATTGGAACAAGTTTGACCTGAATATTGATTACGCAAAAGCTTACCAACCTGGTTTTGTTCCGATGGTGGTAAAGAAGACCGAAACCCAGCGAAAAGCGGGGACAAGCGGTGTTTTATGGACGCCTTCTAAAGAAGTTAGGTGGAGCTACGGTTGCGATTTGGTTATGCAGGAATAGTTTTCAGCCCTTGAAACGCTTCTGATTATAAATCTCCAAAATCAAAAGCACCTATCTTCTAAAGTAAATAGGTACGGTAAGGCTTAATCCTTTTATAAATCTAGATTAATTAGTATGTATACAAACGCCCCGTTTGCCTTGGTTCAACACCTAGATTTGTACAAAACCCAAAAGCTTAATGGCGGCCACACTATCTTACATAAACGGACAATCAGAAAAAGGGGAGGGGAACAGTACACTTTTTAACTTAAACCCGGCAATTGGAAATGAGATAGGAACGGTCCAGTTTGCCACTTCCAGCCAGGTTGAACAAGCGGTTCAATCAGCTAAAGAAGGGTTCAAAGTTTGGAGTAATACTCCTCCAGTTGAACGTGCCAAAGTGATGTTTCGCGCAGCAGAAATTTTACGAGAACGAAACGATGAAATAGCTAAAATTGAGGTTGAAGACACCGGAAAACCGATTGCAGAAGCGATTGAGGTTGATGTGTTTTCTGGTATTGAAGCCATCGAATACTTTGCTGGTATTACCACCAAGATTGAAGGAAGAAGAGTGGATTTTGGCAACTCCTACGGTTTTACCAGAAAAGAACCGCTCGGTGTTTGTGTAGGAATTGGCGCTTGGAACTACCCAATTCAAATTGCTTGTTGGAAATCGGCACCAGCACTGGCTTGTGGAAACAGTATGATTTTCAAACCATCCGAAATGACTCCTAGAACGGCTGTCATTTTAGCCGAAATTTATTCTGAAGCGGGACTTCCAGATGGTGTTTTCAATGTACTGCAAGGAGATGCGGAGGTAGGTATGGTGCTAACCACTCACAAAGACGTGGCTAAAATTTCTCTTACAGGAGAAGTTGGAACAGGCAAGAAAGTGATGGCAGCAGCGGCCCAATCTCTTAAGAAAGTTACGCTCGAACTTGGTGGAAAATCACCAATTATCGTTTTTGAAGATGCCAATATTGAACAGGCTGTGGCAGGGGCAATGCTCGGTAATTTTTACACGCAAGGAGAGATTTGTTCCAATGGAACTCGCGTATTCGTTGCGGCATCCATCAAGGATAAATTCCTTGAGTCGTTGGTAGATAAAACCCGAAGGATGATAATTGGGAATCCAATGAATCCCAATACAGATGTAGGAGCACTCATTAGTAAAGAACATTTAAACAAGGTTCTAGATTACATTGAAATAGGGAAGCAAGAAGCAAAGCTTATTTGTGGAGGAAACCGAGTTCAATTTGAAGATGGGAGTCCGCTTAACCACGGGTATTTCGTTGAACCTACAATTTTTGACTGTGCTAGTGACGATTTGAGAATCGTGAGGGAAGAAATTTTCGGCCCCGTAATGTCAATCTTAACTTTTGAGGATGAACATGAGGTGATTAAACGGGCAAATGACACGGAGTTTGGATTAGCCGCAGGAGTTTTTACTTCGGATTTAGAGAGGGGCAAGCGAGTAGTTAATCAACTTGAAGCTGGCGTTTGTTGGATAAACACCTACAACATTACACCCGTAGAATTACCGTTTGGTGGCTACAAACACTCAGGCATTGGGCGAGAAAACGGACTAGAAGCCATTGAACATTACACTCAGATAAAGACGATTTACGTGGAGATGGACGGAATCGAAAACCCGTATAAATGAGGGTGATTAAATATGGTCTCATTTATAAGACTTCGAGATTCTAAAACTTAAAAGAAGGCTAATTGTGGTGGTCCATTCGCAATATAACCCGTAATTTGCATATAATGATGTGTTACATTAAAGAGATAGAATGTTTAACGCTCTATTGTTTTTTTTATAAATGTAAAATAGGATTTATGCGCTATTGTATTTTCCTTGGTTTAGATAATTGTACTGCGTTTTGCAAATTCTCTCGTTTTGCACTTATAGGTTCGTAACATTATGAAATGGTTTGCTTTGTTCTTTTGTTTAATCTCACTGACTGCATTCTCGCAGTCGGTAGAGGAACATTATAAAAAGGCAGAACGAAAGGCAGCTATGCAGGATTTTCGTGGTGCTCTAGGCGAATTGAATAAGGCAATTGAAAAAGATCCTCGCTACATCAAAGCATTTAATTTTCGTGGGTATTTAAAGGACGAGTTAGATGATTATTATGGAGCATTGCAAGATTATAACATTGCAATATCGCTGAAAGCAGACTACAGTGATGCGTATGCTAATCGGGGTAGAGCCAAACGTAAGTTGAACGATTTTGACGGGGCGATAAATGATTACACTACGGCCATACAGCTAAATCCTAATGAGAAAGATTCCTATTTGGGAAGAGCAATTGTCTTGAAGGAAGTGGAAGATTACGATGGCGCCATCAAGGACATGGATAAGGCTGCCAAAATTGATCCTGGGTATGCAAAAACTTATACACTTAGAGGCGAAATGAAGTATTTGAACGGTGATGTGTTAGGTGCTTGCGATGATCTTTTACAGGCTCAAAAGCTTGGCTATATGGTTGCCATGGCTTCATTCAGCGATTACTGTGACGATTAAGGATAATTTTCCGTTATTCAATCCCCAATCATTTATGTAGATGAGTATTTTTGGCCGCACACAAAGCCAAAATATTCACCATGCGTTATTTGATTCTAATTTGTTTCATCACACAAAGTACTTACTCTTTCTCTCAAACTGCTGAAGATTACTTTAAGGAAGGTCTTGAAAAGCTCGAAGCGAAAGAATATAAGGAGGCGATAGAGTCGTTTAATCAGGCCATTTTAAACGATAAGTCGAACACCGACTACCTATTGAAAAGAGGCGAGGCTAAATTCAAATCAGGAAAGGGGATTCTTGCCATTCAGGATTTTAATAAAGTGATTCAGCTAGATGCTGAAAATAGTCAGGCATACGCTCTCCGAAGCGCCATCTACGTGGATATGAAGGACTATAAAGGCGCTATTGAAGATTGTATGAAAGCGTTGGAGATTGACCCTAAAAACGAATTGGCCTATGTAAGAATGGGCGATGCTTACTTCTCTCAAGACCCAGCAGATTATATCGAAGCAATGAAAGCATATAACTATGCAATTAACCTAAATCAAAAAAACAAGACAGCACTTCACAATCGTGGAGTTGCTAAAAAAGAGTTGAAAGATTATCACGGAGCGATTGATGATTTCAACAAAGCGATTATTCTTGATGCTGAATACGGTTCTGCTTATATGAACCGTGGTATTGGTAAAAGTCTATTAGGTGATACGCCAGGAGCTTGTATTGATTGGTACTTGGCAGGTGAAATGGGACAAACTGAGGCGAATGATTACATCGCATCACGCTGCAATCAATAACTGCTAAATGAAAAAAACAGCTGAGCAATTTGTGGCCGATGGTGACTTGAAATTTGAAAGCAAACATTTTGAAGGTGCGGTTAGCGATTATACCAAGGCTATAAAACTCGACCCTAAGAACTGTGACATCTATTATAACCGAGGGCTCGCAGAGGTGTTCCTCAATAAAGTAAGCGCTGCACTAGGGGATTTTTCTGCCGCATTAGAATTGAATCCTAAACATGAAGATTCACTTTTTAACAGAGCAAGAATTGCAGCTTCGCTTGGTTCGTACGAAAAGGCGATTGCCGATTATAATACTGCCATAGCTTTGAATAATGAAGATGCCGAGTTATTCACAAATCGAGGGGCGGTCAAACTGCAACTAAAGGACCATCAAGGCGCCATCAACGATTTTACAAGTGCGTTAGATATAAACCCTTCAGATGGTAAGGCGTTTTATAATAGAGGCGTAACTTACCTGAAAATGCACAGCACAGAAAGGGCTATTCAAGATTTTGCAATGGCTTATCAGAATGGCGTAATGCAGGCAAAGGAAATGTTGACTTCGCTGCAGAACTAATTCCACATTCATGATTAGAGTTATCGGGTTATCACACTTTTTTTTAGTGATGGTGCTTCTTTCGAGTACAAATTTTGCTTTTAGCCAAACCTCTAAAGACAATTTTATTCAAGGTCTTTTAAGAACCAACAAAGGACAAAATGCTGAGGCAATGCCATTCTTTAATAAGGCACTGGAGTTAAAACCCGACTATTTTGAAGCCTACGTAATGCGTGGTTCAACATACATGCGTTTGGGTAATTATATGGCTGCCATCATAGATTTCGATAAGGCACTTGAGCTAGACCCTAGCCTAGAAAAAGCATATAATTATAGAGGTTTCTGCTATTTGGAGCGAAAGGATTATAGAAGAGCGATTGAAGACTTTACGAAGGTAATTGAGCTAAAACCGGACTATCCCAATGCCTTTGAAAGTCGAGGTTATACCAAAAGTCTTTCTGAACAACATGAATCTGCACTTGAAGATTACAACCGCGCAATTGAAATGAAACCTGATTTTCACGAAGCATTTCATCATCGCGCATGGTCTAAAACAGCGTTAGGAGACACATTGGGAGCCGTTGCAGATTTTAGTAAAGCTATTGAATTGAATGCTGAGATTGCTCTGTACTATGACGATTTAGGGCAGGTTTTAATGGCGTCTGGAGATGACAAAGAAGCCGTAAAAAACTTTTCTAAAGCCATAAAGCTAGATCCGAATATGGCTATTGCGTATTTACACCGAGGTGAACTAAAGGTGGATATGGGAAAACCGAAGCCTGCGTGCAAAGATTTTGAGGCCGCTGTGGAATTGGGTAATTCTGAGGCCAAGGAAATGCTTGACCTTCATTGTGTGACGGAAGAAGATGCTGATGAGCCTGATGAGAAGGAATCAAAGGACCAGGAAAAGAAAGGAAAGGAGTAATTTACACTTCCTAACCACTTGAAATGAACTTAGAAACGCCATTGGCTGAACGTCTTAGACCAAAATCGCTGGACGAATATGTTGGTCAACAGCAATTAGTAGGCGAAGGGTCGGTTTTAAGAAATGCGATATCATCTGGTCAGCTACCATCTCTTATCCTTTGGGGGCCGCCAGGAACAGGCAAAACAACGCTTGCCAATATTATTTCTGAGACAATGAACCGTCCGTTCTTCAATTTGAGCGCGATAAATTCTGGTGTTAAAGATGTAAGAGATGTTATCGCTAAGGCAAAGGAAAATGGCCTTTTCAATAAGCAAGGCAAGCCTATTTTGTTTATTGATGAGATTCATCGGTTCAGTAAATCTCAGCAGGATTCATTGCTCGGAGCAGTAGAGAAAGGTGTGGTCACTTTAATCGGTGCTACAACTGAAAACCCATCTTTTGAAGTTATTTCAGCGCTCCTTTCTCGTTGTCAGGTATACATTCTCAAATCCTTAGAAAAGGAACATTTGGAAACTCTTTTGGAAAAGGGAAGGAATGAACTTGAGCATGATGCTGGGAAGAAAATCGTGTTTAAGGAAACGGAAGCGATGCTTCGTTTTTCTGGAGGCGATGCTCGAAAATTGCTTAATAATTTGGAGCTTGTTGTGAATTCTTCATCCTCCCAAAAAGTTACTGTTACAAACAGTATGGTGATGGAATGTCTGCAGAATTCCTTGTCCATGTATGACAAGAATGGCGAGAATCATTATGACGTTATTTCAGCATTTATCAAGTCTATGCGCGGTAGCGACCCGAATGCATCTGTTTATTGGCTTGCGCGGATGATTGAAGGAGGTGAAGACCCGAAATTCATAGCTAGACGTATGCTTATTCTAGCGTCAGAAGATATTGGTGCGGCCAATCCAACGGCATTAGTTTTGGCAAATACTTGCTTTCAAGCTATAGCAGTTATAGGGTATCCAGAAGCAGAAATTATCCTCTCTCAAACGGCTGTTTATTTGGCTAATTCGCCTAAGAGCAATGCCACGTATTCTGCTATAAAAACTGCAAAAGGTCTGGTTCAGCAAACCGGAGACTTACCAGTTCCGCTGCAGCTTAGAAACGCGCCAACCAAGCTAATGGAGCAAATTGGATATGGAAAGGATTACAAATATTCGCATGATGGAGACGAAAACTTTGTGAGCCAAGAATTTCTTCCAAAGGAAATAGCTGGAAAACGGTTGTATGAACCTCAGGAAAACGCACGCGAACATGCCGATCGACAGCGGTTAAAAAAGCTTTGGAAAGACAAATACGGCTATTAGATAGCTTTTAGAATTCCCCATCTGTGAATATTGCTCACGCTAACAAGAGCGGTGGCAATTCCGCCAGAACTATATTCGATTATTCTGCCGCTCATGGCCTCAACTAGCTGATGTAATGGTGCATTAAAATCATACAGGTTTAGTGCAAACACAGTTATTAGAAAGTAGATGAGACCTAGGGTGGTTCCAATTCCAATTCCCTTAGCAATTGGCGATGAATCTGAGCCTCCATAGTAAAACACAAAATGGAGAATCGAGTTGGCTGCAAGTACAATCAACAATTGAATCGCCATCATAAACTCAATCGACATGTGTCTAGTAATCGAGTTTGTGTCATATCCGAAAATACCGAGGGCATTGCCGACAGCAGATATAGTGAAGATTACTACTGAAGAAATTAAAAAGGAAATCACAATTTTTTTTTGAGAAGTAAGTCGCATTGTTGAAGGTCTAAGTGTGTATTCAATTTTGATTACTGGGATTACGTATTCTATGTTGAGATTGTTTCTGTTTTTCGACAATAGCCATTAATAGTCATATGAATGAAGAAAAAGAACCCACTAAATTTGTGCCTTGTTCAATTCATAAATCCATCTAAACTGTCTCTATTTCTGTACATTTGAAATTGAAATGAGAACATGTTTAAAACGCCTTACTCTGTTTGTTGCTCTGGTTCTAACAATAGGTAGTTGCAAGCAAGATATTGGCGGCTCTGAATGGGATGTTGATGTTTTGGCTCCGGTGATTAAAACCAGGCTGACCATGGCCGACCTGGTGGCCGATTCACTTTTTACGGCTGGGGCGGAAGGTGGTCTTCGTTTGAAGATTAAAACATCACTTATCGATTTGCCGCTGGACTCCATTCTAAAAATCCCTGATACAACGGTGGCAAATACCATTTCTATCGGATTCGAATTTACGGTGCAACCTGGAGAGCAGCTTCCGCCTTTGACGAGCAATACGACCTACGAACTAGGCGATTTAGCATTGAAAGAAGTAACGGTGCGAACGGGAAAACTTAAACTGAAAGTGAAAAGTGTGTTGGAGACAGATGTTGATTTCAAATACCAGATTCCCGGTGCCTATCTGAATGGAATTTCCTTTGAAGTGGATAGAACCGTGCCAGCAGGAAGTGAGAGTAATCCTTCTTTGGTGGAATTTGAATTTGATCTCTCCGGATATGAGATTGACTTGCGTGGTTTCGATGGATTGGGCTTTAATACATTAGAAACTACCTATGTACTCAAGACTTCCGAAACAGGACAGACCGTTACCATTGCAGCGGATACCCCTTTTCTTTTTCTTGAATATTCCTTTACCGATATCCTGCCCAGCTACGGCAAGGGCTATTTTGGGCAGCAGTCTGTCACAACAGAGAATGACACCACACAGATTGATGTGCTGAACAGGATAACAGAAGGACAATTATTTCTCGATTCGGTAACCATTGATTTGAACGTGACCAATGGCGTGGGAGCTGATGCTCGATTTGAACTTAGTAGTCTCAGTTCAATCAACACACGCCAGAACACAACTATTGATTTGGCACATCAAATCGTGGGCAATCCGCTACTGCTTACCAGAGCGCAGGATCCGAATGGAAATGCTGCTGATGTTATTGCTCCCACCTTGCAGTACACGTTTAATAACGCCAATTCCAACATCAAACAATTCATTGAGAATCTTCCTGATAAACTGGGTTTCGCCTTCGGTTTTGACCTTAACCCCTTGGGGAATGTCTCTTCTTGGAATGACTTTTTCTATTACGACCGTCCGTTCGAAGCCATCATGGACATTGATATTCCGTTACGTACCACACTTACCAATTTGACCTTGGTTGACACCTTGGACTGGAATCTTTCAGACCTAGGAGTGGTGGAAACCATCAACAGCGGAAGTTTTACCTTGGTTGCCAATAATGCAATGCCATTAGAAGGCTTGGTTGAGCTGATTCTGATGGATGAGAATGCTGTTGTACTGGATACGCTGCTTGTTCCATCAACCATTGCTGCGCCTCCATTAGATGCCGAAAATAAGGTGATTTCTCCTGTCGAATCGAGGATTCAAATCCCGATACCTGATAAAACCTCAAACGTTCTTGCTCAAACAAAAAAAGTGTTTATTAGAGTTCGGTTTAATACAGCAAATCAACCAGACTTGATTCAATTCTATGATACAAATTTCATCGATGTGAAACTCATCGGAAACTTCAACATCAACTTCGGAGCAAGCACGTTTTGAGAATAATACTTATCCTTTTTCAGCTATTCGTGTTTTTATCTGCGAGCGCACAATTGAGAAACCCAATTTATTCTGATTGGACTTCTGGATATTCGGTAGGAGCTTATGGTCGCTATCAGCTTTCGTCTAATGCTATTACTTCAAACCTTGTTTGGAACGTATATCAGGGGAAAGACTTGAGTAGAAAGCTTCGCGAAAACGTAAGCCGAAATCTCACCAAAGGAAATAGGGTAGGAGCTGATGCTGATTACGGGATATTCGCAAAACACTTACCAGATAGCACTACAGGAATAGGATGGTTTGTGAATTTGGCAGATCGTATTCACGTTAATGCTAAATATCCCAAAGACCTTCTTGATGTGGCTATGTTCGGCAATGCATCTTTTGCTGGGCAAACGGCCAACCTGTCGAAGATTGAATTCAATTTATTGATGTACAAACAATTTGAGGTCGGAATTCTCAAGACGGTTCAGAAGGGAAAGGGAAAATGGAATATCGGCTTTGGTTTGTCTCTTCTTACTGGAAATCGAAACGTACGATTGAAAATCACTGAAGCGAGTTTATATACCGATTCAGATGGTGAATATCTTGAGGGCGAGGTTCATGGCGAATTCCGTTCTTCATCAATGGGGAAGACTCAGTTTGTTGCCGCAAATGGTCTTGGTTTTAGTGGTTCATTCAGCATTGGATATGAGGCTGATAAATTCGGAATTCGATTAGATGCCGATGACCTCGGTTTTATCCGTTGGAGCAAAAAGCTGAAGCAAACGGACCTCGATTCGGTTTTTCGTTTTGAAGGCGTGGAGGTAAATCTATTTACCGCAGATGGTAATCCATTTTCATCTATTAATCTTGATTCAGTTGTAGATGGTTTTGCCACCGTACGCGAGGCTTCTGCCTATTCGGTGGCTACCCCAGGAAGAATAAGGTTGGAAGGATATTACGTGCTTAATTCAGCAAATTGGCGTGTTTATGCCGGAATTCAGCATCGCATTGCTGCCGGATATGTTCCCTTAGGATATATAGGAACAAGTGCTCCTTTAAAGAAAGGATTCTTTATTGACGGGCGTTTCGCATATGGCGGATTTGGAAGTTGGAATCTAGGATTGGAGGTAAGAAAGCGCTTTGCCAACGTATTTGAGGTAAGATTAGGAACCAATAACCTTGAAGGATATTTACTGCCAATGGTGGGTACTTCGCAAAGTGCCTATGTCAGTTTAGCCGGTTTCTTTTAAAATCCTAGCCAGTTTACCCTTACTCCTTTATTAGAATGTTAAAACGGTGTCTGCTAAAATGGGTTGATGAATTTAAATTCAATCGTCCAGGTTCATATTGTTTAGTCTATTCTCCAGTGTTTCAATCCCTTTTTGTGTGTGTTATTTACACATCCATTTTGAAAACGCAAGCGTGACGAGACCTTTCAGGTTAACCCTTAATTGTTGGAGATTATTGACTTACAGTAACTGAAAACCAATGAACTAATTGGATTGTGCGAAGGTTTTATAGCTAGATATGAAAGCAGGTCTTACAAGGACACTGTATATTTGATAATCGTGGAACTTACTATAGGATTAAACCCTCACAGAACAAATCTTAAAACCAGTGATATTAATGGATCATCTAGCAGTAGTGCATGTGTCGAAACGTTTAAGTAAAAAAAGCTTCTTATTGAAGGTGATTATTGCCTTACTCGCCACATCATACTGTATTAGCGCACAAGGTCAGGTAACGTTCAGGAAAGCAATAGGAAATAGTGAAGATGATATCGCAACATGTGTTCGGGAAACGAACGATTATGGGTTTATTGTTACAGGCACAACAGGAAGCGTTCCAAATACTAATTCCAATATTTTCCTACTCAAATTGGATTCGATGGGAGATTTGGTTTGGAGCGAGAATTATGGCTCCTCTTACGGAACTGAAAACAGCAAAAAAGTTCTTCAAACAGCAGACGGGGGATTTATCGTTGTCGGCTTCACGAATTATTCTGGAAATGGAGGGTATGATGTTTATGCCGTGAGAACCGATTCGGTCGGGGATGAATTATGGTCAGCTACCTATGGCGGGCCAGACTGGGATTTCGGAAACGATATTATAGCGCTGCCAAACGGGAATTATGGAATCGTTGGCTCAACCTATAGCTATGGCAATGGCAATAGCGATGGGTACTACATCGAGATAGATGACGCTGGCAATGAAATTGGGAGCATGACGTACGGTGGAGAGAATGAAGATGTCTTGAATGCTTTGACACTTAGTGCTGATGGAAACCTTTTATTCTGTGGATACACGAAAAATGCGGTGACAGAGGATTCGGATGCAACTGTAATAAAAACAGACTTGAGTGGCAATCTGATATGGATGAACACCTATGGGGAAGATGGTGAGGATTATTTCTCTGACATAATTGCTACTGCAGACCTCAAATATTTGGCTGTCGGTTCTACCACAAGTTTTGGTTTGGACAACAAGAATTTTTATTTAGTGAAATTCACTGATCAAGGTTCCTTGGTTTATGAAAGGCACGATGGAGGCTCTGGCGATGAAGAGGCAAGGGAGGTCACCGAAGGCCTTTCTGGAATTTGCTCAATTATTGGGTATACAACAAGCTTTGGGTCAGGAGACCAGTCTATTATGCTCTACCAGTTTAGTTCTGGCGGCTGGTGGATCAATTCTCCGGTTTACGGACTTGCATTTGAAGATGGCTATTCTATTGATTATACCCATGACAACGGCTACATATTTGCAGGAATTACCAACGGATACGATGTATCCAACCTTGATGCTTTGATAATTAAGACAGATGCAGATGGGCAAACAAGCACAACAGGAGATGTTGAAAATATTATTGATAATCTCGTGAGTCTGGATGAACTGGAACTCGAAGATTCAGGGTTTTATGTTGGTGCTGCGGAAAATTTCCTTACTGTCAAGTCACCGGAGGTAGCTATATCCAATGTCACACTAATCAACCTTATGGGGCAAGTAGTGCTAAGTCAGAGGTTTTTCAATAGAAGTAATACGGTAGATTTGGATGTAGCTTCTATTCCAAATGGTATATATATAGTTGCTGTCGAACTTGATAATTCTCCCTCAAGGGTCTCGAAAATCTGCGTTTCCCATTAATCAATGCTCCTTTATGCTAAATATTTGGCCGCTGGGCTAGCGTATTACGGGATTTTGGCGCTTCTTTTACTTGCTTATTTCAGTATCTGTAGTCCTGAGTTGCTTTCGAAGGATGTACTGCTATTCTTTGATTCTGTGCATTATCAAAGTGTGGCAACTCAAGGGTATGAAACTCATTTTGAAGTTGCCTTTTTTCCGTTATTTCCGTTTCTATGGAAATTCCTAGGGTTTTCGCTTCTTGGTATTTCCTTATTCAATGCATTGCTATACATTTCCTGCCTCGCTTTTATTGCGCGCATAGAGATGTTAGATTGGATTGATTATTTTATTGCTCTCGCATTACCCAGTGCAATATTCTATTTCATCCCATATTCTGAGGCATTATATTTCTCATGTAGCCTACTAATTCTGTATGGAATACGTAGCAATAGTTTTCCACTTCAGATTGTGGGTATCGCACTATGTTCCTTTTGTAGGCCAGTTTTACCCATATTATTGCCTACCATTTTACTGTATCACTTTATTTACAGGAGGTCTATTTCAAAAACTATCATAAGTGGCTTGACAGCCTTGTCAGGAACACTGCTCGCATTTTTTATTCACTGGATATATACTGGAGATTTCCTCAGTTATTTCACGGCCTTCAACACATGGGATTATAATTTCAAATTTCCACTTTTACCCCTTACATCCGGAGGTGGTGGTGCTATTAGACAATTGGACGGCTATGGATTGCTAGTTGGTGTTTTTTCAATAATGTTACTCATTAGACTTCTGAAAGAACGAACTCGGAATCGGAACGACAGCGATAAGGTATTCAGCCTAGCTTACCTTGCTTTTTTGACAATTCTTATTATTTCCCTAATGAGAGGTGGCAGGCTTGATAGCATGAATAGGTTCCTGTTTTGCTCACCTTATTTCGTACTAGGATTATTTTACATTGAGAAGAATCTTATCAGAAACAAGGGATTGAAAAATTTCGCGTTAACTTTTGTAGGATTAATTGCATTCAGCCTTCTGTTCCAATCCTATGTGCATATTCAGACATTCTTAAAGTATGCCATCGGAGCGTTCGTGTTATCACTATTTCTTGCAAAAAAACACGTAATAATCAGAGGAGTGATTGTTGAAAAGGCAATTTTATTTGCAACTCTGGTGGCTGCACAGATTCTACTGCTTAGTAAATTATTGAACGGTGACTGGATTGGATAGGAAAATGCTATCGTATACTAGTATTAATTTTGTCATCGCGGCATAAACTTCCTGCATGATTGTAGAGCCGTTTGCATCAGAATCATAACCCAACCGCACGGACAATCGCAAAGCCCTCCCCCCCCGAAATGGATACTTATTTTCCTTAGAGGTCTTCTTCGTTAAAAGCCAGAAGAACAAATGGCACACGCGAATAACATTGTAATTTAATTCCGTATCGTTGCAGAACTTTGATGTTTGAAACAGCACACGGTCCGCAGCTTATAGATGACCAATTGTCGGCTAATCTTAGATGAAAGCAGTTGGTTCGTGTAAGGTCGAAGCTTTTTCTTCCACACAACTTTAGTGAAGAAACTTGTAATACTGGCTGACATTGGTGGTCTAGCCCCCTAAAAATCGGACAATTTAGTTTCAGGTTTTAAAAGTAGTCAATTGAGTGGGTAGATTTGCATTCGCAAGAACGACCGAAGGTGATCT
>Ga0208903_1000578_pt1 | contig 28054 bp, 25 predicted proteins | sample AntAceMetag02UKJ_FD_184769 | JGI IMG/M metagenome (GOLD analysis project Ga0208903, IMG submission 184769) | Saline lake microbial communities from Ace Lake, Antarctica - Antarctic Ace Lake Metagenome 02UKJ (SPAdes) (version 2) | ecosystem: Environmental > Aquatic > Non-marine Saline and...
AGATATAGTCGTACTAATTTTTCCAAATGCTTCTTCTAAATTAGTAAATAGTCTGCTAAGTTCTTCTGTATCAGCACCTTGTATGATGCTACCAATTATGAATGCCAATGGGCCAAAGCGCAACAGCAATTTACTAAAGCTTAGAAACGAGGTTAAAAATCCACCTAGGATTGGTATACTAGCTAAAGCAGCACCTATCCCACTAAACATACCACCAATACCACTGAATAAGCCACCGCCTGAGCTACCAGATCCGGCTTGACTAGTCTTTGTCTTTACTTTCCTTGCGGCTTCACTATTAGCTTCTAGCTGTTCTTTATTATTAAAGCGATCACCTAAACGGTCTGTAGCTAACGATGATATTAGTTTTTCAATATTATTTGATGTATTCCTAACACCCTCATCGGTTGAATGCAGAATATCGTTTTGATTTACTAATGTGGTATTGATGGTTGATAGAGTTACGGCCATTTTTTATCCTTGATTTGCTGCTTTATTGCGGTCATTCTTTTCTTTAATATCTTCCATTAGCATGAACAAATAGATTTCTCTCTCCCAAGGTAACATTTCTTCTATCTCAGATAATGAGTAGTGAAAGTTTTGTAGTAGTTGGAAATTTACTTTATAGTAATTCTCCAACGTTTCATGAGAGAGGCACACTAAAAAAAATCTTCAAGGCCCTCCAATGTTCTTACGTTTTCGTGCTGGCAATTGGCACACTTAAATTTAACTTCTTGTTTAATCTTTGGCAGTGATTCAATAAACTTATTAATCTTTTCAAACTGCTCAGATGTAAGTGATTCAATAAATGTAATAACTTCTTCACGAGGTTCATCGGCAATTTTAATTGCTTCATCTTCAGTTAACACCGTATCAATGCACGACACCACAATATCAGTAAGTGATTCAACACTTGATTTTGAATCATCAAATATTTGCATATTCTTAATAAAGTAACCATAATCAGGGTATTTCATTTTCACAGAGATGGTGTCCGTGATTTTAATAACTGATTCAATATCTGTTGGTATATCAACCCTTGCTTTAGAGATATCCACATTCACTTCGTTCTGTGTATCACATTCATTACAATCAAATAACAATTGTGTGTTTTCACCAACAGACTTGGCTCTAATTTGAGCAAACAAGTAATCGATATCAAAGGTTGACAACTTATACACATCAATCTCATCAGCCACACATGATTCAATTGTATCGATCATTGCTCTGATCATTGCTGTCTTATCTTTTGACTCATATGCAATCAAAAGTGTTTTTTGTTCCTTTACAAGGAACGGTCTGAATCTAATCTTCTTCTTTGTAGAAGGTACGACTGCATCATACTTGGGTACCGAGTTAGCAATAATAGGTAAAGCCATAATAATTTCCTTTCATTTCATCCAAAAATTTGTCCAGGGCTTAACGAGAAGCTCAAGAACTGTTGCGATGGTTTTACAACATCCCACGTGGTGTAGGATAACTGCACTGATACTTCAATCAGCCCATCTTGTTCATTCGAAAAATCAATCTGTGTAAGTGTCGTAGGAAATGCATCCACGAGCTTTACACTATAAACATTGCCACCACCAATGCCTATGTTAATACGTATTGGTCCAAGGCCTCCACTTAAGCCCACCAGCGGTTTTCTTAACTGATGAATGGTAACTGGTTTGGCGTAATTTACTTTATAACCTGGTTCGTGTGTTTTGCTATTATATGCCTGTTCCATCCACGCATCAAAATACGCTTTTGCACCATAGTCGTTTAAGAGATAAAACGACATTTGAAGGTCATCAACTCCGTAACCATAGGCTACCTTCTCGCCGATGTTACCAATCTGCCTGTTTGATGTAAATATTTGTTTACCTGGTAGCGTAACATTTTTGCACAACAGATTTAATTCTTCAGTTGTTGCGGCGGCTCCACCACCGCCAAGGCCTGGAATGCTGGGAAGAAATGGTGTAATACTACCAAGCAATCCAGATAACCCACCGCCACTTCTGAGAGGAGGTAACTCTACTAAATAATTATTAGATCTAGCAAAACCAAGTTTTGCAGAGGCCATTCCTTTTAATTGATCAATACTAGCCATTACTTTAATATCCTCATTCTCGAATCTTTATATACGTTTTGTGCTGTGGATTTTTTCCACTGAGCTGTTGGTAAGAATGCAGCTATTTCCCATTCAGGGGCTTCAACTCTAGCGAATCTGCCCTTCACATGGCTAGTCAAATAATGCTTAAAGCACGGTTCGTAAAATCTTAATTTCGATATTCTCTGTAATGTTTGGTAACGCACCCTAAACTTAGTGGTATCATCATACGCACGATTGTTTGTAATATCCATAAGACCATCTAGCATTTTTGCTCTTAAAATGGGAGGCAAGTAATGCAGGTTGAGACCATAAAAGCCACCTGCTGCTGGACCTACCATAACAATTAATGGAAACTTATCATAAAACGGTAGTGTGTCTTTTGTCTTTGGATCATAAAAGAACATGAACATTCTACCAATTAAATCACGAGTGTATTTAGGCGTTTGCAATGCCAACTCTTTCTCGCGCATTAGTTGGGTGCGATTAATGCTTCCACCCCGCATTGTGGTAATTTTGCTTCTAAACCAATCTCTCGATTCACGTGTGCGTGGCGTGATACCGGCCCGGAATGCTTCTAGTTCTAATTTCTGAAATATTTGACTCATACGGATATTTATATGGATTTGCGACGTTTGTAAGGAGCTAGAGGCTTTAAAGGTTTTAATTTACCTGGCTGAGCTTTTGGCATGATACCCATATTACGAAGTGTATTTTCAGTCCATATCTGAAATTCCCAATTACGATCCTTGGCATACGATTTGGCAGCTTCCCATTTGTTTATATTCTTTATATATGTTAAGCCTTCACCTATGTATTGTTTTGTTTTGCGTTTGCCTTCCGGAGGCCGAGTTTCTTTATCTGGTTTTATTTCGATTAAGTAAACTTTTCCATTTGACATTTTTATTTTTAAATCTGGAAAGTATCTATGGTATTTTTTATCGATATCATAGTAATAAGGCACGATGATTTCTTCGGAGCTCCACTCTAATACTTCAGCCGATATGTCACACCATTTAAAACAATGTTTTTCCCACATAGAACGATATACTACTTTACCTGGATCGCCTCTATACTTTTCTTTATTTGTTACTTTGTATCTACCTGAATATGCCACAATTATTTTAAAACCCTATAAATATTTAAAAGTAAATTCTGAATTATTTATTAGAAAGATAAAATGGACTTTCCGCCTCAAAACACAATAAGATTTCAACCAGGTAGAGGACACGTGCCCCCTGGAGATAGAACATCAACTGCGCTACAGAAAGAAGAAGCTGTAAGCGTAATATCGTCTCCAGCAGCAAAAACAAAATCTTATGGGCCTTACGTGTACCCTATTCACAACGCTGATAGGTTTCAAGGTAAAATCTCATTTTTACCCATTGAAGTGAATGTACCAAAATTTGCAATTACAGGTGAGAATTGGTCTGACTTTAGACTTTTTGCCGGAGATATGTCTGATGATCTTAAACAATCCGAAAACACCCCAGACATAACTGCTTCTGGTGACGTTGGTATTGGCGGACCTAATTCTGCAGGTCAACAAAGAAGATTTCAACCTGGCCGCGGGCCTGCCCAACAACCAGCGGCACAAGAATCAAGTAATAGCACAAAGAGTATAGTCACATACACTCCGATGCCAGAGGAAAAAATTATATTGAATATGCCAATATCATATGTGGTAAACGATATGATTGGTTATGATAATGCTGAGCTTGGTATTGGCGGTGCTGCTGCTTTAAACGGCCTAGAACGAACTGGTGAAATGGGCGCTGCGCTAGGTGCAGCATTAAACGCTGCCACGACCTCTGTAACTGATTTGTTTAAACAGGGAATGGGTGCAAATGCTGCAAGGGTTGCATTTGCCCGTGGTGTTGCTGTTGCGCCTTTGTCAGCAGGCCTAAAAGCAGCAGGTAGCATTGCTGCACGTGTCGTAGTAAACCCTAATGTGAGAGCGACATTCCGTGGTGTGGCATTAAGAGAATTTTCTTTTCAATTTAAATTTATTCCGTATTCAGCAGAAGAATCTAGAATGATTGCTGATATTATTAGGACATTCAGAATACATGCATACCCTGAAGCAATTTATGCAGGACCTGTCGCTATTGGCTATAGATATCCTGATCTCTTTAAAATTAGAGTTCAATATAAAGGTAAAGATGTAGGCTCAAAAATCAAGATGTGTTACCTCAGGAATGTACAAACGTCGTATAATCCATCAGCAGCAAGTTTTCATGCTGATGGCAGTCCCACAGAAATTGATTTATCATTAGTATTTACAGAACATACAACAATCAGCAGAGCAGATGTTAGCTCAGATGCTAAGAGCCAATTTGGTGGCCCTCCAGGCGGTGAGACCAGCATTGTCAGTTTTGATCAAGGAGATGGATATTAATGTCTACGTATTTTAATAATTTTCCCAGAACATTATATCGGTTTGGCGATGAAGATACAACAAATACAGTTCAAGATATTTCAACATATGTTGAGATTTTTGATGCCATAAAAGACAATGCTTCTGCTTACACATATTATCATATACAAGATAGAGAGCGGCCTGATCAAACCTCGTTTAAGCTATATGGTACTGTTGATTATTATTGGACCTTTTTTGCCTTGAATGATAATATTCGTGAGCAAGGTTGGCCATTGTCTAATAGGGAGTTGTATAATAAAACGTTAAAAGATTTTCCAAATACAACTATTACTACTAGAAATCTATTGGCATCAGTATTTAAAGTTGGAGAGACTATACAAGGACTAAGTTCTGGTGCTACAGCAACTGTTAATCACAGGCATATTGACCTAGGGCAATTGGTGATTAATAATGTTTCTGGCACTTTTAAAACAGGAGAGACATTAGTTACTACTAGTGAAACGCCATTCATTGACGGTGTGCCTTTTATTAGTAAAAATATTGTATTAAATTCTATCGGCGACGAGTACTTATCAGCACATCATTATGAAAATGTTGATGGAATACACGTCGATTTTGATCCTACAGTAGGTCCTGGTGCCACACTGACAGAAATAACTCATTTGGATAGATACATCAGAGTTAATGACAAGTTAAAAGAAATAAGAGTACTAAAGGCCAATGTTATCACACAAGTATACGATGCATTTAACGATGCGTTGAGAAATTCATAAATGGCATCAATTAAAAGCGGTGATCCTAGTCTAAGCAATAAAAGCTTTTACTTTTCAAGTATTGTACTTACTACTGATAGAATCGCCAATAAAGAATTTGATTTAGCGCCGGTGACTGTAGAATTAGAAATATTTGAAAATATTACGAACCCGTATTTAACCGGCAATCTTGTGTTTATTGATTCACATAGTATTTTAGGCGGTGTTGATATTATTGGCGGTGAAAAAATCACTGTTACCATTCAGTCAACTAAACCTGAAACATTCCCAATAGAAAAAACATTTTATATAAAAGCAGTTAACAATGCGAAAAGAGTTAATAATGCAAACGAAGTTATATCACTAAGTCTTATTGAAGATGTGGCTTTTATTTCAGCTTTACATAATGTGAATAAATCTTACAATGGCACTTGCGGTGAAATTATTAGTAGTATTGCAGATTCTTATTTAAGAAAAAATATTTCACAAGTCGGTGAGGATTTTCAACGTAAATTTAAAGTAATCATTCCTAACTTAGCGCCTCTTAGTGCTATACAATGGATTAAACGTAAAGCAACAAATTCATTAGGATTTCCATTTTACTTGTATTCAACCCTAGTAGGTGATGATCTAGTGTTCACCGATTTAACATCGTTGATGGATCAAAACGCAATGAACACTGCGCCATTCGGCACAGATCAATCTCAAGCAAATACTGGATCTAGTGTTGTAGCTCAAAGACGCACGGTACTCAGTTACGATTATTCTAATAACGACGATTTGCACTCTTTAATTGCAGGTGGCGTGGTTGGTAGCAAACATATATCAATTGACACAATGACTGGTAGACCAAAAGAATTTAATTTTGATGTAAATGCTGATGCACTTTTAAAATATAAAGCTGCACTTGTAACAAAAAACCTGCGGATGCTACCTTTTGATTCTGAATTTAAATACAACAATGAGTCATTGAGTACATACAAATCTAGAACCATAGCACAAGTAATGTCTTCTGGTGCGTATATGACTGAAAGTTATAATAAGGATTTATCTTATAATCAAGAAGACACTACTGAAGGTTATAAAAGAAAAATTGTTTCAGAATCTATGTGGAATTTTTTATTAAAATCAGTATCGAGCTGGACAATAAACGGATTTGATTTTATTGATGGATACCACAATACATCTATCGGAAGAGTAATTTATTTAAAAGTGTCTTCTAATACTGATGGTACCAATAGCGAAGATGCTAAACAATCAGGTGACCATTTAATCATTGCTAGCCGACATAAGTTTACTACCGATGGGTATCATATAGCGATGTCTGGTGCAAAATTAGGGAGTGTTAAATAATGACAATTCCATCCGCATATAGCGAATATTATGGCGACGAAACACGGTGGTTTATCGGGATTGTTCTTGATGTAAATGACCCGTTGCAACTTGGTCGGGTGAAAGTACGAATACATGGAATTCACACGTCTAATATAATTGATATTCCACAAGGCGATTTACCATGGGCACAAACAGTTTTGCCTGTCACTGAAGGTGGTGTGTCTGGACTTGGTAATAATGTAGGTATTAAACCGCAATCCCAAGTGTTTGGCATTTTCTTAGACGGCAAAAATTCACAATTGCCTTTAGTGATGGGATCAATTCCAAAAATAGAATCATTAAGCGCTGCGGCCACTGCAGAAAGAAATGTACTTGATATAACAACTGGAAATGTAAAACCAGAAACCCAAAGGGGCACTTCACTTTCAAGAGCAGATCTATCTTCTTTAGGCAATGGCTCTTATATACAACCTATGTCAGCGACTGGTGCACCCCCAACAGTGGTTATAACTAGTAATGGGCGTACGACATACTTGCAATGTCCTATTGATGAGAAACTACCTGGTCAATCTAATTCTGAAAAGGCATTTACTTTTTTCTTAACGCCAGAAGGTGGTGGATACACACCAATGCAATCGGCAGGTATTGTGGGAAACTTATTACAAGAGTCTGGTTTCGGCGGAGATATACAACCAGCGATTGTAAATTCAATCGGTGCAACAGGTATTGCGCAATGGCTAAATACCAAATGGGAAAACCGAAGAGATAATATGAAAAACTTTTCGGCAGAAAGAAATATACCATGGTTCAGCGTGCTCGCGCAATGTTTATTCATCAAATATGAACTTGATACATATAGTTACTTTGGTAAAAAAGGCATATTAAATTCTAGAACCGTAGATGAAGCTGTAGAAATATTTTGTCTTAAATATGAAAGACCTGGTGCGCATGAAGCCAACATACCGAAGCGTCAGAAATATGCAAGAGAACTTCTTGAGAAAATGGATTACTAATAATGGCTGAATACGATAGAGAAGCGGATATACACCAAGTAATTGCTAGTAACCCTGGCATGACACGCGCTGAGGCTGAGGCGCAGATTGATAGAAATTCGAAGTTAAACAATAGCTTAACTGGTGCAGCATCAGGCCTTTTTAGCAAGGATAAGTTTAATTTAGATTTAGGCGCAATTGTTAAGAAAATAAATGCAAAATCTTTGCAAAACACCGGTGATACTGCAATGGCTGATCGAGAGGCCACACAAGGTTCTGTACTCGGCACACAAATTAATTCAGTTGCAGGCGGTTTTAAATCACTTACATCAAGTACAGATGAAGGCGAGACCGTCACATCACAGCCTTCGCTGGTGATAATGACTGCAGCCGTTGATGGTGACGGTCTCACTGTTACTAGAACGTCAGGTAAAATAACTGAGATTACAACACTAACCGGTAAGACTGCATCAAACGGGTTTTTAACAACAGCAGTAACTCAAGGTTCACCTAAAGGGATTGAAAAGACTTTAACTGCAACTGTTGGCGCAACACCAGAAGCAATTAAAACGAAGATGAAGGCAACATCGTCTAACGGCGAAGTTGCTGAACAAAATTTTAACGTGGATGTTTCCGAGAAAGTGGCAGCTAATGTCACGAAAGTAACTCAAAAGAACAACGATAATCTTGCTAATCCGTTTGGCACACTGTCTAGTGCGTTTAGTGGGTCAGCTGGTAACCCATTTGCCAACATATTAGGTAATGTTGCCGGTCTTGTTGCAGGTGTATTAAAAAAAGGTCAGCTCAATGCAAATACAACAAATGTTGGGTCGGTTGCATCGAAACCTGCTTTAGTAAATATTGATACATCGCAGACGATAGTTGATGCAACACAAGCCCAACGTAATTTTTTATTAAATAAATCGCTAACTGCATTTGCCTCAAAGGCGTTAGGAGTTAACTTAACAGTACCTACATTACCTGGAGCGGTACCATCCATTCCAGGCGGATTTCCTGGCGCTGGTTTAATATCTAATGTAGGTGCAAAAACACAACTAGATCCTAACAACTTTAAGTTAACAACTCAGTTGCCTAAGTTAGAACCTGTAGAGGTTGTTAAGCAAGATGGAAGTACTAATTTATCAAAAGCAATTGATAAAAGCACACTTACGTCTCCAAGTGTTAAATCAACCATACCTTCTACAAAACTTGATAACAGTGAAGCATTAAAATCATTTAACGGTGTTGATACACTGCCTAGAGATTATTTTACTTATGTAAATTCAAAAGAAGAGCTTGAAGCAGAAATAAGAACCATTTCTGCCAAAAGACCTATTACTGCTTTTTTAGTAGGTGCTACCAACACATCGCTAAATGTAAGTAATTATGCAGATGTTATGCATAATGCGCAGGTTAGAATTTATAATACATCTACATATCTTAAAACACTTGGTGATCGTTTAGGTAATAGTGATACAACATTTCTAAAGGATTTTGTTGCAAAACACGGCGGTACTCAGGCGCATTATTATATTAGAAGAGATGGTAGTCTACAAAGAGGTCGTCCACTAATCACTCCAATCTGGGATGGCGGTAATAAAGTTAGAAGTGGTTTTACCACCAGGCTTATCACAATTGATTTCGTAGGTGGCTTAGATTTAGATCAGCCAATCGATAAAAGTGTAAATAGAGATCTGTATCGTTCATCCCAAAAATATACACCTAAGCAATGGGAAACATTTGAGATGTTTTGCAAAGCATTTGAGGCAGCAATACCTGGTGGCGAAGGTTTCGGCATGATTGATACATACATCGATGGTGTCCCAGATAAACCTGTATTTGGACAACCGTACTTTGATGTAAGGGAATGGACCAATACGCGTTTTGGTTGGGAAACATCATATACTGGCAATTATGAGCTGAACAAACGTATTGAAGATAAACTAGGTGTGTTGTTACCTACTGAATTAAATAATGCGATACCTGCTAAGGTTGTAAAACCCACAATTACTCCGGTTGTAACAAAGCCTGTAGCGCCTCCTAAAAAACCAGCAGACCCTGAGACTGGTGAAAAACCAAAGCCAACTTTTGTTGAATCAAAAAATTGTGAAGATAACATGGAAATGTGGTCTAAGCAAATAGAAAATAAAATAGATGAAAAAAGCGGGGCCAGTCAGCGAATGCAAAAACGAGCAAATGCTAGCGGTACACGGTTTGACGCAGCACTTGGCAAAAACGTTTTTGCAGATGCAACGACTGCTGCAGCGCAAGAGGAAGATGAAATATTATATGAACGTCTTACAAAAGAAATAGCAGAATTAGAGAAGAAGTTTGAAGAATGTAATGCAACACTTACAGAGGAAACACCTAACAAAGAACCTGTTAAGAAATTTGAATCTGTAAGTGAAGAACGCACCAATCGAAATAAAGTCAGGAAAGAATTATTTTCTTTAAGAGCTAAGAGAAGTAAATTAGAAAGTGATAGGTTTTTTGCACAACAACCTGGTGCTTCTAAAGTTGGAGTATTATCTGATAGCGGATACACTAGTCAATTGGCATCATTGGAATCACAAATTTCAGCAAAAGAAGGTGAATTAAAACAAGCTGAAACCAGACTTGCTGCGGCTGAAAGAAATCAAAAAAATGAAAATGAAAGGTAATTATTATGGATGATGAGATACCAGTACCAGAAAGTATAGAAAACCCTAATGATGGTTTTACCGATACTAATGCCGAATATCCTTATAGATCATACATAAATGTTGCATCAACAAACGAGGCAGCACGCGGTTATAAAATCAATAGAGTATACACAGGTGGTGGTTACAAAAACATATCGCTAGATTTAAAACCACTAGCACCATCAGGTTATCCTAACAACCAGGTAACGCAAACTGCCAGTGGTCATATCACTGAGTATGACGATACACCAGGTTCTGAAAGAATTTTAATTAGACATCGGACGGGTTCTGGTGTAGAGATGAGATCAGATGGTACAATGATCTTTAGTTCAGTAGGCAATACTGTGCGAGTTACTTGCCATGATGAAAAGGTGATCGTCGATGGTGATGGTGAATTAGTATACAATGGTAACTTATCACTACAGGTCGCTGGTAACTTTGACCTCGTCGTCGGCGGCGACTTTAACGTCACGACCGGTGGTAATAATAACGAAGAGATTCGTGGGTCACATAAGAAAATAGTCCGTAAAACGCAAAAAACAGTTATTACAGAACACCAATCTACATTTATCGGCGGTGAGCAAACTGAAACTATTTTAGGTAGTTCCAATAAGGTTATCAAAGGTGATACAAAACAAATCGTTGAAGGGGGTTTTGAACTGTACAGTGGTGATGAGTTTATGATTACTGCTGAAAACGTTGCAAGCATATCTTCACCCAATATCAACATAGGGGCCGAGAGTTTAACGCTTATCGGCAACACTGGCACTATTGGTGGCGATAATATTATTCACTACGGCAAATCATATTGGGGTGATACGTTCCACGGCACTTTAAATGGTAAAGCTGATGAGGCTGCTCTGGCTGATTTAGCAAGTGGCGCAAACATCGCTGGCGCGCTCGGAGCTCCAGGTTCTGCAAATTATCCCACACATGATACAACAGCTACCGTCGAACCCACCGCAGATATTATGGATGATTATTTGCATAAATCATCATTTGGCGTAAAGGAAGTTTCGATTGATCCAGGTGATGTACTAAAAGATACTATAGATAAAACTAATGAATACGGTGGCGTCGCAAATAGAGAACTTACAGTATCTGAAGTTAGATCTAAACTAAGAGATAAAAATACATTGGCTAATTCTAAATTTATTGGTGCTATGATTGCCGAGGGTAAATTAAACCCTGCATATATTCAAGCAGCACCGAGTAAAATTGGCCGCACCGTAAGCCTTGATGCATCACCCCAAAGAGGTTCTATCGCCATCGGTAACAGAGGTGATTTGACAAAGAGGTATAGTAAATGATCATTAACCCAGATGCTGCGTACAACCCAGTCAACCAATCGGTTATTACGGCACGTACGCGACTAGCACCCGGCATTAGCATGAGTAGGTTTTTAGGTGGTTATGGCGATAAACAAACTATGAATCATATTATTGATACATCACAAAGGCTAAAGTTAGCAAAGCAATATTATTTACAAGCACAGGTAGTAAAAATTATTGCTGAAAATGTTGGAGGTAAGTTTGCTGATTATAGATTAACTGTTGCTGAGGGTCTATATAGGCCTGCGCCAGGAGAAGTACTTAATATTGGAAGTACTAATAGCCTCATGGCAAATGGGCAATGTGTAGTATACGAACTTATTGATGAGGACGGTAACAATGCTCCAGAAAAAACATTTGATCTAGCAGTATTTTTAAAAGACCATATTGAGTTTGAAAAACTTATTTTAGATTATGATTCCTATGATCCAAATGGTGAATTAAATGCTCAGATAGCTATTGTTATGCCAGAAATTATTGCTCCTTGGATTGTGAAATATGAAAATAAAATTGAAACAACCTTTAATAATTACGTACAAAGCACAAATGAGCTAGTAGAAATACTAGAAATCTAATAAATACTATCTATGGTTACAAAAGCTTTTTCAATCGAAGACGGAAATATTTCTACGCGGTCTATATTAGTAGCGCGTAAAAGGGAATATAAGGATATTGATTTATCCTTTACACCTAAAACAACCGGCGAGATTTATAAAAAAACAAACGCGGCAGCTGTGAAGCAAGCGGTTAAAAATCTATTGCTTACAAATAGAACTGAAAAGCCGTTTGAACCTTATTATGGTGGCGAATTAAGTAAATTCTTATTTGAATTGTCATCAGAGTTTGATGAGCAAGATGTTAAAGATCACATCGTTCTTGCAATTGAAAACTATGAACCAAGAGCACGAGTGTTGGATATACAGGTTTATATTTTTCCAGATTCATACGAAGTAAAAGTGACGGTAGTATTTGAAATTGTAGCAACATCAGAAATAACTTCCGTTGAAGTTTCATTAGCAAGGACACGGTAAATGGCATCGGAATCCACCATTAAATCATCAGATTTAGACTTTAACACGATTAAAGCAAACCTGACTTCTTATTTTAAACAGCAAGGTGAATTTGCTGATTATGATTTTGAAGCATCTGGTTTATCTAACATATTAGATGTTTTAGCATATAATACACATTTAAATGGCCTGATCGCAAACTTTGCGTTGAATGAGTCATTTTTAAATTCGTCTCAGTTGAGATCATCAGTTGTATCACACGCAGAAATGCTTGGCTACTCACCAAGATCAAAAACTTCATCAAAGGCTACTGTTAATTTAAATGTGCTTATTACAGCTGGCACACGGCCTAATATAATTACACTGCCAGCCTTTAGCAAATTTAATACGTCCATTGAAGGTAGTTCATACGTTTTCCAGACACTAGAAAATTATATTGCAACAGACGACGGTTCAGGCGAATACGTATTTGTAGATGAGAATAATAATCAAAATTTGCAAATCGCTGAAGGCGTGGTGCGAACAAAAACATTTATTGTTGGAGATGTTACAGATCAACAAGTGTATGTGATACCTGATAAAGATATCGATACGGAGACCGTTAAGGTGAACGTGTATGACACAACAATAAGCACGCGATTTACTGCATATACTAATTTAAATAAAGCAATTAGGATTGATGCTGCAAGTTACTTTTACCAAGTGAAAGAAGTACCTAATGGGTATTTCGAACTAAATTTTGGTGATGGTAGTGTTTTAGGCAATACTCCATTGATTGGGAATATGATTGTGGTGTCATATCTGGCGTCATCTGGAAATGAAGCTAACGGTGCAGACATTTTTAATTCTCAGACAGATATAAGTGCTGGAGGTATAGAATACCCGATTTCTGTCGCAACACTTGCAGCATCAACTGGCGGCAGTATTAGTGAAAGTATTACATCAATCAAACAAAATGCATCACTTGCTTTTGCTTCACAGCAGCGCATGGTTACAGCTGAAGATTATAGAGCCCAGATATTAACTAATTATTCATCATCTATTGCCGATGTAACCGCTTGGGGTGGACAAGATAACACACCACCTATTTACGGTAGAACATATGTAGGCCTAAAGTTTAATGACGGCGTCACTGATGCTCAGAAACAAGTAATTAAAGATTCGATTGTTACTAATCTAACTAATAACTTGGCGATTATGTCTATTGATACTGTTTTTGCTGATCCTGTAGTTGTATATCTAGAACTTACTACTCGATTTAATTTTGACCCAGACTTAACTAATGTTACTGTTAGAACAACAGAGTCTGCTGTGACAACTATAATTCAAAAGTACTTTAACGAAGAGCTAAAGAAATTTGGCGCAGTATTTAGAAGATCATCAGCACTAGCATTGATTGACGCTGTAAGTAAAGCCGTTCTTAACTCTAGGATTGCAGTTAAAATGCAATTAAGAATTGCGCCAACATTTGGTGCGTTGAATAACTTTGTCTTATCATATCCTGTAGCAATAGCAGAACCAAATGTAGTTACCGCATCAGTAACATCATCAAGGTTTACTTTTTTAGGACAAACCGCTATAATCAGCAACAGGCTTGGTACAAATATTTTACAGATACAAACAATCGGCGGCAACGTGCTTTTAGACAACGTCGGCGATTATACTACAAGTACAGGTACTATCACACTAGTTGGTTTTAACCCGGAAGCCGCAGTAAATGATATCATTAAAGTTTCAGCAGTACCAGGTAATGAGTCTACAATTAGACCATTGAGAAATTATATTATAGATATTGATGATGGTCTTTCATTCGCTAAGGCTCAAATTGATTATCAAAATACTAATGTAACTCTCTCATGATTAATGCAGCAGAAGATTTAGATAGAAGAAATTTAAGTTTCTCTCAAAGTAAAATACGAGAGGTACTACCAGAGTACTATGAAGAATCGTATCCTAATTTAATTTTGTTCTTAGAAAAATACTATGAATATTTAGAAGGTGATAACAAAGATTCTTTTAAAACACAAATTAATAATTTATTTGTGGCAAGAGATCCAGCGCAGACAGATATTGGAAGCTTAGATTTTCTTGTTCAGGAGTTTGGTAATGGTTTAAAATCATCTAGCTTCTTTGACAATCCAAGATTGATGGCTACTCTATTAGCTAAGTTTTATAGAGTAAAAGGTTCTCTTGCTTCTCTTGAAGGTTTTTTTAGAGGTTTTTTTGGCGAAAACGCTAGTGTCGAATACCCGAAAAAAGACCTATTTACAATAGGCGATTCAAAAATAGGCTATGACTCATTAAAGTTTATTCAAAATGATGCCTTGTATCAAACCTTTTCTATACTAATTAAAACAGCATTTGCAACGGCTGATTGGCGCGAGTTATATTTAAAATTTGTACACCCGGCCGGATTTTACTATGAAGGCCAGGTTGTAATTCAATCTGAAAATGATTTTAATATAGCTAGTTTCAGCGAAGATCCATTAGCAGTACCTGTAACATCGTTGGTTTTATCATCAGAAGGTTTCATTACATTAAATACTGTATTTACTGAAACTACAGCGTTGTGGGATTCAAATGGTGATGCATTAGCTGACTACAGATTCGATATGTCTAAGATCGTTAGTACATTTGCTGACCTAACATTACTAGAACTAGATGGATTTTATACTAATCTTGCTAGTATGCTCAGTCCAAACTCATTTACGTTTGATGATTCAGCTACCGTGCGACCTGATTTCTCATTAACTTTAGAAACTATGGACAAGGATATGTTTACTCGTTACACCAGCGATTCAACTTATTAGTATAAATATAAATTGATTTATCTAAACGGAATAAGATATGACTAGAAAAAATATTAATGTAGGCACCACAGCCAACGATGGCACGGGTGATACATTACGCACTGTTGGCCAGAAAATTAATGATAACTTTATAGAAATTTTCAACTGGATTGGTGATAGTAATTCACTTAATTCACAAATTTTTTTAGAGGATAGTGCAATTGCATTTGAAGGTTCTAGTACAGATGATTTTGAAACACGGTTAGCAGTAGTTAACCCCACCGCCGATAGAGTAATTCTACTGCCAGATGCTGGTGGCACAATTGTACTTACCTCGGCAACGCAGACACTAACAAATAAAACGCTAACCGCTCCTAATATTAGTGCACCAACGATTACGGCACCAACTATTAACGATGCAAATAGCAATGAGTTAATTAAGTTTACAAGCATTGCATCGGCAGTAAATGAAATTACAGTTTCAAATAATTCGGTCGGCAATCCGGTTATTGTTAGTGCAACGGGCGGTGATACAAATATCAACTTAAGGCTTGATGCAAAGGGTAGTGGTTCCGTTCGTTTAAACAAAGTTGCATTTTCATCTACTGAAATTACAGCAAACGGTGCAACATCTGCAAACACGTCATACATTATTTGTAATAAAGCTACAGCATTGGCAGTTACTTTAGCAAATGGTACAACAATCGGCGAATCTAAAATCTTTACTAACAAAGGTGTTGGTATCGCAACAATCACGCCAGCAAGTTTTGCTCAAGGCACTACATTCGCCTTGGATCAATATGATTCAGCAACACTTGTATGGGATGGCACTAATTGGTATGTGTCTGGGCATTACGGCGCAACAATAGCATAATAGGAAATAAAAATGGCAGCAATTATTACTGATACGCTGAGAAGACAAGCGGCTAATATTCTTTTAGCAGATATTCTAGATACAGCAGGATCTAATAAGTATTTTATTGGAATCGGTAAATCAGACCAGTATGACTCAAGCGATACCGCAACAGTTCCGACCAAGTCGGCAAAAGACGAAAGAATTGCAAGAGCAAATCTTCAATCGGTAAAGCAAATAGCCACAGGTGGTGCATCATTTGTATCGCCTAGGTATAATTGGTCATCTGGTAACGTGTATTCTGCTTGGAGCGATAGGTACGATGATGTTCCGGCTAACCCGCATTATGTGCTTACAGAAGACAACGAGGTATATATTTGCCTACAACAGGGCCTTAACTTACTAGGAGTTCCAGTTAACTCTATTGTTAAGCCAAATTTCACTAATGCCGGGATTATTCAAACACAGGCATTCGAAACGGCAGACGGTTATAGGTGGAAATTCTTATATGCGTTGAGCCCAACAAAAGCAAATAACTTTTTGTCATCAAATTACTTACCAGCCCAAGTTATTACTGATTCTTCTGGAACACCCGGTTTAACCATCTTTGAGGTCCAACAAGCGCTAGTAAAAGAAGCAGCAGTAGGCGGCCAGATTATTGGTGTTTCAATTACAAATACAGGCGGTGGATATACTAGCGCACCTACCGTAGTATTTAGAGGTAATGGCAGTGGCGCCCAAGCCACGGCAACGATAGATAATGGAATAGTTGTAAAAATTGAGATGAATGACGAAAGTGCTTCATTAGGCAGCGGCTATCTTTATAGTAGTGTTGAATTCAGCGGTGGCAGTCCAACAACTGCAGCTGTAGGTCAATCTATTATTTCATCAATTGAAGGCATTGGTTATGATCCAGTAAAAGACTTATTGTCAACTTCTTTAATGGTTATGTCAAAACCGGCCGGGGCAGAATCAGGAAACTTTTTAGTTAATCAAGATTTTAGACAAATTTTATTACTTAAAAACCTTGAACATAAAGATAGCGATGGTTTGTATGATGAAGCGTCAGGCAAGATACTAAGGGCGTTTAGCGTTGATAATGCAGGATCACTGGCGGTTAATAACCTAGTGTCTGGCGATTCAGCTGCTGCTTATATTAATGAAATTAGTGGTAATACTATATTCTATCATCAAAACGAAACTACTGGTTTTGGTAAGTTTGCTAATGGCGAAGCAATTACGGACAACGGCGGCGGTAGTGCAAATATTGTGTACGGGCAAGACAGTGCCGGATTTGGTGGTCAGGTAGACGGCTTCTCTGGAGATCTATTATACATAGAGAATAGAGCTCGTATTTTAAGAGATGCTGCTCAAACTGAAGACATCAAAGTTATTCTTACATTCTAAGGCAATCATACATGGCAACGACATTTACAACCAATACATTTGCTAATACCTATAAGGATGATTATCGCGACAGTGATAATTATTACAGGATTCTATTTAATAGTGGTAAGACACTTCAGGCTAGAGAGTTAACTCAACTTCAAACTATTATTCAATCAGAGATTGGAAGATTTGCTCGTAACATATTTAATGAAGGTGCCATGGTTAATCCAGGCGGGATTACAGTAAATAACGGGTATGAGTTTTTAAAGCTAGATACTTCATTAAATCAATTACCCGATGTTGATTTGGTAGGCGAAGATTTTGTTACAGAGGATGGTAATATTACTGTTAAGGTGCTGCAAGTTGTAGCAGCAAATGCAGTGTCTGGTGATCCAGCAACCCTATATGTAAAATACATTGATACTGCTGATGCACCAAGCAGCGATGTTGCAATTAGAGTTCCAAACGGCACTGATATTAGTAATGGAACTTATACATTAACATTAGAGGCATCAGGTGCTGCTGGTGTTGGTACTATTGGTGCTGTAGCAGCTGGTGAATATTTTACAAAAGATCATTTTGTATATGCTGAAAAACAAACGTTTTTTATTAGCAAATACACATCCAACCCGACTGCTGACTTAGGTTTTCGTATTACAGAGGATATTGTAACAGCTGCTGATAATTCTGCGCTTTATGATAACCAAGGCGCAATTGCTAATACTGCTGCACCAGGCGCTGATAGATACAGAATTAGACTCACCCTTACTACTAGAGACCAAGTAGACTCTGCTGATAATTTTTTATATGTTGCTAGGGTTGTGAATGGAAAAGTTTCTGGTGAATCCACTGGAAGTAACGAATATAACAAAATTGCCGAATTAATGGCACAGCGGACTGAAGAAGAGTCTGGTGATTATATAGTTAATCCAATTACTGCTAGGTTTGAGGCTTTAAATGATTCTAATTTAACGTTGAATATCTCTGATGGTATTAGCTATGTTGAAGGTTATCGCCTTGAGGTGCCAATAACGACGCTAACGATTCCTAAGGCGCAGACCTTTACATCTGTCGTAGGGCAAAATGTTGTTGCTCAGTATGGCAATTTTGTAAATCAAGACTCTGATGGTGGTTGTGCTGGTTTGCCTAATATTGATAGTTTTGCACAACTTGATTTACGGGACGGAAAAGGTTACGGTGGTGCCACTATTGGTACAGCCAGAGTAAGAGCAGTTGAACGTAATCAAAGCACAATTAGATATTACCTATTTGATATTAAAGTTAATGCCGGCCAGAGCTTTTCTTCTACTAAAAGTATAGGTACTAGTACTTCTTCATATTTTGATGTTGAATTAACCGATGGTATTGTTTTACTTAAAGAAACTGCTAATAATTCGCTTTTGTTTAAACTGCCAAACACAAGACCAACGAGCGGTAGTGTAGTCGTAAATACTCTTCAAGTTCAAAGAAGATATTCTTTTCAATCAAGTGGCAGTGGTACATACACGCTGTCTGCTGGCAGTTTTGGTGGTTCAGGCTTAACGTTTACTGACACTGGCGATTGGATTATCACAAAATTAGATGGTAGTGTTTCAGATACATCTGCGACATTTGCACTTGCTGGTTCGCCAACTGGCACTACTGTTAACATTACTGGTCTTGAAAATTCTACTGATTATGAGCTTATTGCTATGGTTGATATTTCAACTACAGTAACTAGAGCAAAAAGTATTGAAACTAGGACTCTTACAAAAGCATGGCCAGGCGATGCTGACTCTGACGGCAATGGTTTGCAGTGGCTAAACTTTGACCGTGCTGATGCAATTGATGTTTTAAATGTCAAATTAAATACGGCATCAGGCAGGGATTTAAGCGAAAGCTTTACGTTTGATAACGGCCAACGAGATAATTTCTATGCGCGCGGTCGTTTAATCCAAAAAACTGGATCTGCAATTCCGACAGCTAATGTGTATATTGAATATAGACATTTTGCTCATGATCCAGGCCATTTCTTTAATGTAAGCTCTTACGCAGGTATTGACTATGCGGATATTCCAAGTCATCGTAAGAATGACGGTGAAGTTGTTCCATTAACTGATGTCTTGGATTTTAGGCCGAGTGTAGATTCTACTGGAACTTTTGTTGCTAGTCAAGATTTTATTTCTTTATTGCCACAAAACACAAACGCAATTGATTTAGATGCAGATTATTATTTGCCTAGGAACGACATACTTGTTATTAAACGCGTTGAAGCTGACGTTAAAACAAATAGAGCCGAAGCAAAATATATTCAAGGTGTTCCAGACTTTATACCTGCATTCCCTGAAGCACCTTCAGGGACTATGGAGCTTTATAGATTTGAATTAAACCCATACACTGTATCTGATTCTGATTTAGCAACGACTTTTGTAAATCATAAGCGTTATACAATGAAAGATATTGGCGATCTTGAAAAAAGAATTGTCAATCTTGAAGAATATACTACACTATCAATACTAGAAAATAGTACAGCAATTCAATTAGTGTTAGACGAAAATGGTAATCCTAGAACTAAATCTGGGTTCTTTGCTGATAACTTTTCTGGTATGGCATTCGCTGAGACTGGTAGCAGATACAGAGCTTCGATGAACCCACAGGACAATACGCTGAACCCGCCGTTCGTATCAAATAATATTAGATTAATTTATGACTCTAGTGATGTTACCAATACTATAACCCGGTCTGGTGATTTGCTTACTCTACCATACACGACTAGTACATTTGTAAATCAGAATCTTGCAACAGAAACAATGAATATTAACCCATTTGCGGTTATTACGCAAACTGGTTATACACAATTATCACCATCATCAGATGAATGGGTTGAAACAAGATTTGCAACAAATGTTGAAGTAAATGGTGGTACTACTACCACGATAAGACGAGGCACAACATTTGCAGCTGCGTCGTCAAGAGTCTTATCAGATGTTACAACTAGAAGGCTTGTATCAACAGCTGTTATTGATGTTTCAGTAGCACCTTTCATGCGATCTAAGAAAATCCACTTTAAAACTGTTGGATTACGCCCTAACACACAATTCTTCCCCTATTTTAATAACGTAGATGTAGGTGCGTGGTGTAGAGAAGAAACCACTTTTACGCTTTTTGGTTCTACTACTACTGATTTTGGCAACCAATTCTCTCAAACGTCTTCGCACCCAGACGGTAATACTAATTTGGTAAGTGACGCTACAGGTGAAATTATTGGTTCATTCTTTTTGCCATCTACAGAAGCTATTAGATTTAGGACGGGAACTTCAGAATTTAAACTTTTAGATGTAACTGGAAATAAAGAAGCCAATGCTATATCGTTTAGCAAATCAAGATATACGGCAACAGGTACAATTGAAACAAGACAAAGAACTTTTGTATCAACAAGATCGGTAGATATTCTACAGTTAACTCAAATTCCGCAGCCTGTCGCCGACAACGGCGGCGGCGGGTTTGGCGGGTTTGGCGGGTTTGGGGGCGGTCAGGGTGATCCATTAGCCCAGACATTTTATATTGATAGGGTAGAATATCAAAACGGGATGTTTTTGGCATCTACTAATATTTATTTTGCAACCAAAGACGATACAGTACCAGTGCGTTGCGAAATTGTTACTGTAGAAAATGGTTACCCCACTACAACGGTTCTTGCTAACTCAGTGTTATTGCCAGCAGATGTTAATTTGCCAGTAGATGGTAACGATATGGCATCAGTAAGAGCGGCGGCCACACAGTTTACCTTTACCGAGCCTCTTTTCTTATCTCCAGGTCGTGAATATGCGATTGTGCTAAAAGCAGAATCTACAAATTACAATGTCCATGTAGCTAAAACATATGATTTTATTCTAGGTACCACATCTGCACGTGTCACTAAACAACCAACATTAGGTTCGTTGTTCCAATCACAAAATGCTTTTACTTGGACACCAGATCAAACCCGTGATTTAATGTTTACATTAAACAAGGCTGTGTTTTCAACTAGCGGTGTTGCATTGCTTGAAAATGGTGCGCCACCAAATGAATTGTTAAACACTAATCCAATTCTAACTACTACTGGTGATTCTGATGTTCATATCTTATTGACAGGTCATGGATTTATTACTGGAGACGTTGTTACAGTATCCGGTTTTGGCGAAGATAGCATTGGTGGTGTGGCAGCTTCAAGCATTAATGGAACACGAGTTGTTACTGGAGTTGATTGGACTGGATTCACTATTGGTGCAGGTTCACAAGCAACAACTACCTTGCGTGGTGGCGGTGATGGTGTGATTGTTACACAACAGTCGCACTTTGATGAATATATCCCAGTTATTCAATCAATAACACCAGATTTGACGACTATTTCTGTAAGTGCTAAGTTTACTTCAGGCGGTTCATATGCCGGTTCTAAAAATAGAACGACTGGAACTAACACAAGAGCTAAAGCATCAAGTTATTCACTAATTTCACCAAATAGAACTAATTTTACAACTGAGCCTAAGGTGATATTGACCAATGCAAGTCAGACGAAATTCTTGGCTAGCGCTAAGTCTGCGACAATTAAACTTGATTTTTCAACAGAAGATGTAAACGTATCACCTGTGGTTGATTTACAAAGAGTATCAATGACGGTAACCGAAAACGTAATTGATAAACAAGATGATTCACTTACAAATGGTTATAATGTACCATTAGTGTATGTGGCTGAAACAGATCCTACAGAAGGAACCGCTGCGGCTAAACACGTCAGTAAGCAAATTACATTGCAAGAACCAGGTATTGGTCTTAAAATCTTGTTAACTGCAAATAAGCCTACTGAAGCTGATTTTGATGTTTACTACAAAGTTGGTACAGGCGATGATGTTTTGGATGATAAGGTTTGGATTTTGGTTAATAAAGAAACCGAAATGCCGGCAGATAACGATAGAGTAACTTTTAGAGAATACGAATATTTGGCCGGTGGTATTACTGGTACATTGTCACCGTTTACTACATACCAAGTTAAAATTGTAATGACTTCTACTAGTAGCTCTAGAGTTCCACTCATTAGAGATCTAAGAGTTATTGCATTAGCCACGTAATGAAACAATTAATAAAAGTTGACGGGCATCCGGGTCTCACAAGAGATCCGGTATCCGGTGCTATTTTGAATATAAATAAGAATGAAATAGCCACTGCGAGGAAGGCCAAAGCAGTCGTAAGAAAAAATCAGTCTAAGATTGAACAATTAGAAAACGATATCTCAGACATTAAAAATATTCTATTGAGAATGCTAGAGGAAAAAAATGGCAGTAACAGTAATTAACCTATCAGACCCAGTATCGACGCTGGTCACTAAAACCAATAACATCTCGAGTGACGTTGGTGACATTGCGCAATTAGTCACCGGCGATGATAACGTAGTTGATGCCATTAATGCATTAAGAGCTATAGTGGTGCCGTTTGATGACTCATCGGAAATTATTTCAATTTCTCGTGGTGGTATATCAATTAACAATGATTCAGCATTGGGTTTATCATTAGCTTATAATAACACCACGGGTGTCATTAAATTGGTTGGTGCTGCTGATGGCGATACAGTAAAAGGTTATTTTGCTAGTGATAGCGCTAATGGTATTGGATTTAATTTTGGCGAAGGTAAATTTAGCATTATTACTTCTGGTGTTATAGAGGCAAAGATTGCATCAAATGCAGTTACTGTAAATAAAATTGCATCAAATGCAGTTATAGAGGCAAAAATTGCATCAAGTGCAGTTACTGAGGCAAAGATTGCATCAAGTGCAGTTACTGTAAATAAAATTGCATCAAATGCAGTTACTGAGGCAAAAATTGCATCAAGTGCAGTTACTGTAAATAAAATTGCAAATACATCAATCACTAGCTCCAAGTTTAATGGTACGGTTTCTCTTATAATCTATAATGATGCTGGAACACCAGTAAAAACAATTTACAGTCCTGGGAGTTAAATTATGGCAGTGCGACAGCCACTATATTGGGATGCAGGAACATCATCCATAAAAACGATGACAACATCTGAGGTCGCAAATATTGTTAGTCAAGTTTCATATGTTTATTCACTATCACCATCAGTTACATTAGATGTAGTTGCTTCTGGTGGTAGCCTTGGTACCATAAGTGATACGCGTAAAACCGCTGGCGCTGCTCTAACACGGGTTGAAAGATTTTCTACCGAAGCAGAAACAGCAGAACCTGGAACAGTTACCGTTAACTTTGCCAAGATAAATCAAACAGTTGCATCGGTTTCAGCACCAACAGCTGGTGCTGAAGGTTCATATCCAGTATATTATTACAATAGTGGTTTTAGACCAATGAGTGATACCGATGTGTATGATACATTCATTAATCCTGCAATTGCCGTTTTAACAAGTGGTAGCACAACAACTCTGCAGGGTGGCACATATCGTATTCACACTAATGCTGGTGGTCTGGGTGGCCAGACTTTAGTAAGTGCAACCCCAGTGTTTTCGGACACTAGAGCTGATACCTCGTTATATACTGCGGGCGCAATTGGAGAGGCATTAGACCAACCAACCACTATTAGTAATTTTTATCTCTATAAGTTTGATGGTTCGGCCGTTAGTTATATTAAACCATTACGATTAACAGCATCAAATAATAATGTGCAAGCCTTTAGCACCAGTTTATTTGATACGCTATTGCAAAATCATGTAAGATATGCCGCAGCTGGTGCAGGAACGAATATACGTTACAGTTATACAATTGGTAATAATAGGGGTTCTGGTATGACGGATACTATATTAAACGGTAGTGGCAATTATCAAACCAGATTTGTAAATGCCGACGATTATCGCTCTCAAGAATTCCCCGATGGCACTGCAGTAACGGCATCAACATATTATTTAAAAATTAGTTAACTATAAGGCGAAAAGAAAATGCAAGGATATAACTTACTCACAGCTCATTTTTCTAACAATGAGCGTACCACGGTTGAAGTTTATTGGTGTGATGATAAGGGTGACAATGTTCAAGTTGAATATACCGAAGCCAAGGAAGGTGATGCCGCGTGGGAGGAATTACTCACGCATATTACCATAGATCAAATACATGAAAATACATACAAGCATATCCGTGAACAAAATAATTTATTTGAAAAACAAGTCATCGAAATAGCCAAAAAAAGAGGACTAGTTTATGATACAAATACTGACAGGGGTGCTGCCCTAAAAATTTCTGCTGAAACTTTATTCAGAGAACACGGTGAAGAAGAGCTTAAAGAATATTTGTTTACTTATAAACTAAACTTATTTGAGAATAAAGTCATTAAGAATAGTAAAGATAGGACGGGTAAAGCAGCAATTCGTAAAGCAACTTCTATCGTTGAAGCTACAATTGCAGCATGTGCGTTATATCAAAAAGAATCACTTTAATAACTTTTATTTATTTGTAATTTACATGTAATGCAAATGTGTTATAATACACTTTAGTGTTATTTAAAAGATCTTTGAAAATCCTTATTCACATGATGTAGGAAGTGGCCACCAGCAGATATGTCCGGATGATTATGGTCTAGTAAAAAGTTCCAAGATAGACCAATATTAGTATATGGAATACCATATCTTTCAATGAGGTATGTAATAAAAATTTCATTATTATCTCTCCAGTGTTTGTGTATTTCCTCTGGATATAGATTATCTATAATAGCTTCTTGAAGAATATTTTTAAGTCTATCAAATCGATTAATGAAATTTAATTTAGAGATTGATTCTTTATTACCCCCAATAACGCCAGTGTTAATAACACCTTTGGATCCGGATAGACCATCTAGTTCTAACATAGCATTTTTTGCACATGTTTTACTGTACATATTCATTGCATCAAAGCCGTCATGATTTAACGCACCAATTAGCGCATCTCTATCCACATTTTGCTCTATATTATAAGCGCATATTGAATTTAGATTCCATACATTAAAGAAATTTAGCTTAGTGGTTGGTACGACGTCAAAATCTAAATAGAGAACCTCATCGTAATCGTTGGCAAGTTCTTCTAATAAAAACAACTTGTTAAATTGTATTTCATCATATGCAGTCGTCGTGCTTTCAAACAGCGTGTAGGTTGCACCACAACTAGTAGCGTAATCCCTTTGCGCCTTTTCTAATTGTGATTTATATTTTTTAAATTGACTTAGCTTATAATCAGAAGACGATGCGTGACCTGGATTTAGGTTCTCAGTAAAAATACTATAAACTATTCTTTTCATACCAGTTCCTGACATATTTAAACTTTTTGTTAATTACGTGACACAATGTACAGCCAGGTTTAATATAATCCCATCGGTCTAGAAAATGATGCCACTTCTCATCCAACCATTGTATCTTTACATCGTTCATTTTAACCTTATATCCCCAAATAGTTTCATTGTCATAACCAAACATAAGACGTATTTCTTTTGGCCACATATCAACATCGGATTGTAGTTTATCCATTAGTGCTATGGTTTTATCGAAGTCACCCCAATAATTTAATTTTTTAATATCCTTTGCCGATGCGCCGATAATACCTGTATTAAACACATCATTATCACCGGACATATCACACTCGATGAGCATTGCTTTACAGTTCCAATACTTTGCCGTTGGCGAACGAATTGATGATATATGTACAGCATCCGTTACCTCGTGATACCGATACAAGACGTGAGAGTTGTTTTGAAGTATTGCAATGCCATTGTTTTGTAAATCCCAAGTTTTAAAGAAATTATCATTGTTTAATGGTACTACATCAAAGTCTAGATAAAGTATTTCGTCATATTTTTTACTTAACTCATATAGCAAATGTATTTTATAAAAGTTAATGACATTATAGGCAGTAACCTGTGGATATGTTTTGTTAAAATACTTTTTAAACTCATACCACTTCTCATCATTCTCATATAGAATATAGTCAACACCAAGGCCGCGTGAATAATCAGTATGTCTTTCCTTAAGCCAAGGATAATACTCTTGGAACAACAACTTGGTCTTTTCCGTCTTGGGTAACTGATCAGTATCCCAAGCATAAGGTGCTTGATAATCCAACTCTGACTTATCAATATCAATATATAAACTAAAAATAATTCTTTTCATATCAGCATTGTGGTTCCATAATATATATTATGTATAAATAAACCAAGGCAGGGGCGTTACGCACGTCCGACAAAGAAAATAAAGAAAATAAAGGAAATTTCATGGCCACCTACGAAGAGCTCACGATAGATCAGGGAGCAGACACCACTATAGAATTACAATGTGTTAATATCACTGGTGCAAAAAAGAATTTAACCTCACATACGGTTAACTCCAAAATGAAGAAGAATTATAATAGTGACTCTTCAGATACAATTACTTTTATTACCGGCATCAGTGCAGATCCGACAGATGGCATTATTACACTAAGCCTTACAAATACCCAGACAGATACTTTAAAAGCCGGTAGATACGTGTACGATGTTGAACTAGCTTTCATAGACAGCGACGGCGATACGATCGTTGAAAGAATACTTGAAGGCCGAATTCAAGTAACACCATCAGTCACGAAGTAAACGATATGCCGATGAAAAATTCAACTGGAAGAACAATAGTTAAGAAAATTGTTCTTGGTATACCATTAACTAAAAACGTTTCAACTGCTGCAACGATTGACAACCTATTAGGAATTAATACAGATGGTAAGCAAACTGGCGATGTGCTATTATATGACTCAGATGCTGGTGGCGATTACGTAACTACATCGCTTGTAAATTTAGTTAGAAGTTATATTAGCGCTGGTGGTGATTTATCATATGATTCTGCCACAGGCCAATTCAGCATTGACGTTGAAGAGATTTATAGTGCAGAAAACTTTGATTCTGATTTTATTCTTGCCATTCAAACTATCGATGGTAGTTTAATACCAAACCTAGACAGCACATATGACCTAGGCAGTCCAGCGAAGAAATGGAAAGACCTACACCTGAGTGGTAATACCATTTATCTAGGTGGCATTAGTCTTGTAGATCAAGCAGGCTCATTTGCTGTAAAAGATTCAAACGGTGCACCTGCAGCATTCTCTTTGGATGCAAATACTACAAATGACCTGGCAGAGGGTGGCAATCTTTATTATACTCGTGCCAGATTTGATTCTGCTTTAGCTGATGGTGTATCTGCTCAGCAAATTCGCGAATATTTTGATGGTGGTACTGGTGTAACATACGACTCATCTACAGGTGTATTTTCAATCGGCCAACCGGTTGCAACTACTGATGACGTAACATTTAATAATGTAGATATATCTGGTGAATTAGTCGTCCAAGGCAACCTTACAGTTCAAGGTACTACGACAACAATTAATTCAACAACCGTTAGTATAAACGATAAAAATATTGTACTGGCAGATTCTGCTGCAGATGCTATTGCCGCTGATGGTGCTGGTATTACAATCAATG
>Ga0208903_1000585_pt1 | contig 27824 bp, 37 predicted proteins | sample AntAceMetag02UKJ_FD_184769 | JGI IMG/M metagenome (GOLD analysis project Ga0208903, IMG submission 184769) | Saline lake microbial communities from Ace Lake, Antarctica - Antarctic Ace Lake Metagenome 02UKJ (SPAdes) (version 2) | ecosystem: Environmental > Aquatic > Non-marine Saline and...
TGGATCCTTTTCCAGGTACAATGCACCTACAAGCACCCCTCTTAAATTATCGTTAAAGAGCCCTAGGCCCGTATTACAATTCTTACAAGCCCATCCTCTAAAGATGTAAGTCCCTCGAATATGATCACGTTGTAGATCATCAGTAGTCTTAAAACAACATTCACAAAAGAAGGGTTTAGGACCAGCAATTTTTTTTATATATTGTCGTTCTTTATCAATAGCGTTGGAACAAGGTCTACAACGGCCCTGTAGATAATTAGAACCCATAGCATTTCGAGTCCCTTTCTTTGAAAAAAACTTAGGTAATAAGTCGTGATTACAACTTGTACAGTGTTTTAAATCATACTCATTACCTACAATTTTAACATTGTCTCGGTAGTGAAAGGGTCTTGGTTCTCCATTAAGATGTGTTTGTTTTAGTGACATAATTTTCCTTTTATTGTTGTGCTATTGATTGTTCTCGTTGTAAATATACTTCTGCCTCATTCATTACTGCTGGATCTACATCTACCTTAGTAAATTTGTCATAGAATCCAGTACTCAATAGAAGACTTGCAGAACTAACATGTTGTAATTTGAAAATAGCTTTTTTTAGTATTTGTCCTATTCTATCGTCACTTAAATTGTAATATTTAGCTAATTCAGCTTTAGTGTATTCTTTATACTTTCCTAACCCAAAATGCATTCTGATCATTTTCTCTTCTCGAGGACCTAATCGAGTTGATAGAACTTGTGTAATCTTTTTATCTAATTCAGATTCAAGAAGAGTACCCCCTTCATTTTTATGTTCGCTGACTAATTGTTTAAGTTCTTTTTCATCTACCTTAATTTGATAACTACTTTTTTTAAATCCCTGGAGCTGTCTTGGTGTGAAACAATCCTCTATATTTTTACCTAGAATTTTTAAAATTTCTTTACAAAATTTAGTGGGCTTACCTGTTTTAGCCTCTAAAGGTTTCCTCGAACCACTAACTAATTGTCCTACGAAAGGTTCTGGATAACCATTAGCAATTGAACATTGTCGTGCAGAAGGATAACCTGCCTCCTCGATAGCTGATAATAACCTTTCATTTCTTATTGATATTTTAACTCTATAATCACTCATATTTATTCCTTTCATGGGTTGTTTTTATTGTGGTAGTAATTGGTTTAACGGTATAATGAAATAAGGAACAAGAGATCCGAACCAACGTCGACATTGCTGCCAGGAACCTACCACCGTCCCTTGAAGTACTTCTCTGTCCTATTCTGTAATTATTTGTTTTCATAATTTAATCCATCTCATCTAACATTTCTTTAACGGACTTGCTGTTAAAGTAACTGTCTTTCTTTTTGTTTTTAATAACTTGTGATTTAAACTTAGGAGTTCTAACTGCTTTAGCTATGGGGTTAGTTCCAAAAATTTCTTGCCAACGTTTTCTATAAGTATCATTAGATACTCTAGATTTCCCATCCCAGTTATCTGCTTTTATATTTTTTTTAGACATTATTTTTTTCCTCTCTTAGTCCTGTCACCATATAATTTTTGCCATGACCAACTCGTCAAGTAAGTTGAGTAATGATATATCCGTTCAAGTATGTATCTTCTCATTATTTTTCCTTTCCAAACCAAATGTTATCTCTAAATCTATCTAGTTCAATTACATTGTCATCGAGATCCTGCATATGAGGATCATAATGATCAATAATTTGTTCTATTTTATGTAACTTAATAACTACATGAGGCCATAATGTTTTAGCCACAAAGAAACAATCTTGATTACGACATCTCCAACGCCATTGGTTTTTAATTTTACGTAACTCACCACACTCTAAAGTTTCATGAATCAATTCCATAACATTTCTATCTGCCATAGATATTTCCATTCTCCAAACTTTACCTAAAGTTGAAGACTTACTACTACTGATAGTGCCTTTAGCATCAAATATTCCTGCAATATAAGGTATATCTAATTTAATATTACTGTTCATTTTTTCCTTTCATTATTTGTTTTATTACCGTCGTATAAGGATTAGGAGTCAAATCCTTAGTGCAACTTACCAACATCACCTGTAACAAAATCATCATCAACATAAACGTCAACAACTTCGGACTCATCCACATAGATTTCTCCTTCCGAATCGCATGTATCACACTGCAACACTATATGCTCTCTGCTTGTCTTATCTTCGTTCAGTTTTCCATTCTCTTGTATTTGGAATTGTTTGTAACCATTTCCATTACATTCAGAACAGATTGCTTTGTGCCTACGCTTTTTTGAATTTGCCATTTAATTTTTTCGCTTTCTCGTTTGCAATTGATTCTATGGTTTTACTAATTGATAATTTAGCATCCGGTAATAATATTTTGGATAGCGTTATCAATTTTTTATAAGTGTCATGTGTCAACGACACATTCCTATACTTAGTTATATCAGTCATGTTTTGTTTTACCTTTCATTTGTTTATAATGACTATATAGGATCTTTTGTAGATATGTCAACAAATAAATCCCTGTATAGTCCCTCTTCCGTCATTTAAATACCACCCTTGAGCAGTAATGTTACTGTTATACGTAGAAACAGCCTCTCTGTACTTCTCTGAGAAAGTTAAGCACTCATGTACGTCCATTTCAATTGGCAGTACCAGTTTTTCTTTCACTAACTCACCATTAAATAATAATATTAATATTATTAATGTTTTAGTCATTTTTCTCTTGTGATGGGTCGTATGTTTTAGTTCCAAAGGCTAGTATTTTTTCTAAACCTCTCCCTGAAATATCTAATGTTGCATACTGCTTCCACTGTTTCTTAATTAAATTTAATTCTAACATTAAATTAGTCCACTGTTTCGCACTTATGTTCTTACTTGTGATTGTTACTTTTTTCATATTCCTCGCTTTCTAATTAGGAATATAGGAACTTAAGGGATGTTTGTCAACCCTTCTGTTGTCTTTTTTCTTGTTTGTTTCTTGATTTTTTGTGCACTCCAGGTCGTTTCCTAGGTTTATCACGAGGTGCGTGCTCGGCTCCTGTTTTTTTAGCCACCGTGTTTAGCACCTTTCATAATTCTACCATTAGGCATTTTATGAGTTTTCTTTTTAGAATCTTTTGCAAATTTTTTAGCAACTTCTGGCTTCTGTGAATATAAATATTTTCTTTGTTTCTCAGATTTAAAAGGCATTATTTCCACTCCTTAACATATGGCATTTTTTTTTTATCTGGAGGTGAAGCAATAATAGGTAAATAAGTTATTTTACCATTTACATGTTGTTGTAGATCTGCACCACAATTCATACATCTATAAACTTCAGGTGTTAAACCAACTAAAGTTGTATCTTCCTCACATGTTGGACAAATACCTTTTACTATTTCTGCGGATATTTTCATTATTGACAACTTAAACACTCATCGCTGTCTTTGTCAAGATCAGCAAGTGCTTCCTGTTTACATTCGTTGCTACAGAACATATCAAATTCTTCTTTAGCTTCAAATTCTTTTTTACATTTTTTACAATTTGTCATTATTTTCCTCTAACTGAATCAATGAAATTATAAACGCGACCGAATTGTTTGTCAATAGACATTAAATCCGACTGGATCATGGTTACTATTAACTGAAGTTCTATGAGTGTGACCAATGTCCATGTAGCAAGTCCCATTAAAATTGTACCTAGTAATCCTATTAAAAATGTGTTAGTTTTTCTTGACATTTTTTTTTTTCTTAGGTTTAGGCAGTAATAAATTACTCATCCATTCTGAATAACGATCTAAAACATCACATAATTTATATATAAATCTATCTATCATTTAAATAGTTGTTTCAGGTCTACAATTAAAAGCTACAAAAAGTTTTTGTCTCTCTATTGTTGCTTCCCCCATTGTTTCTACCAATTTTAAACTATCCACATATCCGGCTTTAACGCATTCATAGTGTGTTTGATAAGGTAAAGTTTGATGTATAGGAGGTGAAAGACAAGTATTATTAATTGATGAACACACCCACAATATTAAAATATAGCTCATATTGGACTTATTAAAAATGTTAAAATAATAAAAGACAGAATTAAAACTGCTGTAAAATAATAGTTCATATAAGTTATCTCCATATTTTATTTTTTTTCCTCTATTTCATAGAAGAAGTTATCTGTGTCTTCTGTTTTCCATGCTCCGGTATCTTCTACATTCCATTCGTTAGTTTGTACTTTCCAGTCAGGAATATTGTCCTTAACTGTGAATGAAGGCAGATCCCATATACATCTGTTGTTTGGCTGAGCCGCATAGTTGCCGTTATCTAACGCAATTATGTGAGCGCACTTATGTTCGTGCGGAATTTCTGAATGATCAGAATTTAGTATATTAGCATCTGGATGTCCCCAGTCAACTGTAAATAAATATTTACCGTGGTACCATTTCTTATCTTTACCTATGTATTTGCCGGATGAGGCTGTTAAAATATCCCAAGTAGTAATAGCAGGGTAATAAGAAAAACTATTCCACAATTGTAGTTCATCAAGTCTCTGTAATGGAACAGTTTCCGGTTGAAAACCACGTTGAATAAAAGCCGATATGGGTAAACGATAAAAGACTGCACCGTTTTCCATGATGGCATGGAATAATATTGCACGTCCTGTAAGTGATGTAATACCGAAGATGATACAGTCTTCAACTTCGCCATGATGTTTTTTAAGATCATATAAATACTCCCTTTTTATTTGTGAATATTGTACAGGAATATTAGCATTTAGGTAAGACATATTTTAATTCTTTTAAAAGATTATACCATAAATCTTTATAAATAGGATTTTTAGTCTTATTCCACATTATTGCAGCTTCATCAATTTGTTTTAATAGGCTCATTTTATTGAACCCCAATTTTTACCATGTTTGTAATTAACTTTATTGTTAACTTCTAAAGTAATAGCGTTTTCCATAGTTTCTTTTACAATCCTAGCTTGTTCCTCATCTTTTATAGATAAACAAAGTTCATCATGTATCTGTATCTGCGGTAAAATTCCTTGTTCATATAGATTCACCATAGCTTTCTTAGTCATGTCGGCTGCGGAACCTTGAATTAATCTATTTAAAGCTTTGTAAGTAAATGCAGGCTTATAGAAATCTGTAAAATGTTCATAAGTAGGATCAGCTACATAACCTTTGTTTAATCTATCATCTGTATAATATTTTTGTGCTACTTCTTTATCTAAAATATCTACTGGGTCATACCTATTAATACTATTGTTCCATTTCCTATCTCTAGTTTCCCATTTATTAAACCTACAGAACCTATCTTCCAAAGTATATAAAAGTTTATTTTCTTCAGCAAAATTTATTAAATCTATAGATAATTGTTTTACAAAAGGAACTTTAGCATGGTAATCAGCAAACAATTTATTTGCTTTAGGTCTATCTAAACCAAGTTCACTGGCTAATTTTATTTTACCCATACCATAGAAGAGTCCTAAGTTAATTGTCTTGGCCATGGTCCGTGATATCTGAGCCATGTCCGCAACGATCTGGTGAAAATCTGCATCCTCTTTATTAAATTCTTCTAGCAAGGTATCTGTTCCAGGCATCCCTAAGGCTAAGGCGTAGTGTACCACGATCCGTGGTTCCTGTTGACTGTAATCGAATGATCCCCATTCACAATCATCTTCAGGTAAAAATAGTTCTCTCATTTTTTTACCAATAAATCCTCTTGAAGGTATCTGTTGTAAGTTAGGGTTACTCATTGAGAATCTACCCGTCACCGTTCCACCTTGGTCCGATCTAATTTGATTAATATCTGCATGTATTCTACCTTCATGTACAAACTCTAACAACCCTTCGATAAAAGTATTCTGAGTCTTATCAAAGTTTCTTGCTTTAGCTATTAATCTTAAATATTTATTTTTATGACTCGATAAATAATCTTTAGGGAGTTGAGGTAAGCCTGCTTTAGTTTTTTTATAATCGTCAATATTTTGATGATCTAATAAAGCTTTAATAGAAGATGCTGCCCACATTTCTATTTTTATACCTGTTCGTCTTTCAATATAATTTATAATATTAGTTTTTGTCTCTCCTAAACGTTTGCCAAATGCTCTAGCTTTTTCGACATCAATCTTAACGCCTTTAAATTTCATGTCAACTAAACAAGGAAATAATTTAGTTTCTAATTCAAATATTTTTCTACAAGTTTTTTCTTCTACTCTTCCATCGTCATGAGTTTTAGTGTATAGTACTTCATCCAATTTCTTATCAAATATGTTCCATAACTTTAAAGTTAAGTTTACATCTTGCTCTGCATAATCTTTTACTAAACTATATGGTAATTTTTCCATATTAGTCATGGGGTCTTGTATAACTCCATCGGACCATGCCTTAACTTTATCTGTTAAATCATATTTATATTTAGTTTCATTTAAATAAACTTTACTAATTGCATCTAAAGAATATCTCATTCTTGTTTCATCAATAACGGATGCTGCAATCATAGTATCTAATAATTCACCTTGAGGCATCTCACCGGTTGAGGATCTAATCCAACATACATCGTATATTGCATTATGGAATACTTTGCGTATGTCCTTGTTTTTAAACAGTTTTTCGTTCAAGTAATCCCATGTTTCTTTAACAGGTAAGTTATCTGTCATGGCATGAGCTAGGGGAAAATAAAAAGTTTGTTTTTTAGTAGCAATTGCAATACCGGTTACAAAACCATCTTTTCTAACTGCACCTAAACCTTTTGTTTTTAAATTTGGATCAGAAGTTTCTAAATCAATAGCAACAATATCTATATCCGTTAAATCTAACTCTGATACTTGTGGAACAGTACACATTATTTATAATCCCTTTCTATTATCATTTCTAAGTAGTGAATTGCTTTCTCTACATCTTGTAACTTTCCTTTTGCCTTATGTCTACAAATATATTTAATTGCATTTCCTTCTGCAAAAAGTAATTTGTTTTTATTTATAAAGTCTGCTGGTTGAATCTCCATGTCTTTGTAATGGGATCCCCCTATTTGCTTTTGGTATACAGCCATATTTACCTAGTTCCTTTCCTGTTTCTTCGGTTGCTAATACCCAGATGTCAAAGATTGCTCTACTAAACATAGTATACTTCAATCTATATTGTACGTTCTCTGGTTCGGGTTTGTGTCGTGTCAATGTTAAATCTCCAATAACATTATCATAAGTCATTCCCTTTACTTTATGAATATTTCCAAGTTCAATTCTAATTTTAGAATCATAATCAAATCCGTTTCTTATTACATTTTTAATATATATCATTCTATCATCATGTTGTTTCTCATCTTTGCCTTTACTTCTTTTTCTAATTAAATCAAAACTTGAATGTAAATGTTGTTTATCTTTTAATAAACCTTCTTTAATTAATTCATCAATAGTATAATCTTTGTTAATTTTAAAATTTCCCTCATCAAATGCAAATGTTCCTTTGCCTCTAGGTATAGCTTTACTACCTAAATACTTCCAAAATTGTTTTATCTGCGATTTACTTTTAGGAGAGCCTTCATAAAATGATGTCCATTCATTATGACATCTTAATTCTTCTTTAGATACATGACCTGAATTTCCTACGTATGCAAATTCAAAACCATTTTGTTTTAAAAAATCTACTATTCTTAAATCAGTAGGTTTACCACGGTAACAAAATAAAAAGTTCTGATTAGTATTTTTCATTTTATCTAATAAAATAGATAAACTTTTAGAAGGTCTTAAATCATTAAGAGCATATTTATTTCCTTCAATTAAATCCCCATGTTTACAACCTTCTGGTATTAAATTTCTTTCCCCATGGTAGTCATTATCATATGTTGCTGGATACCATTTTCTTGTGTATCCATATTCTATCCATATTGGAGCTATAATTTCTTTACAATAATCATTGACGGCTTTACTACATCTTTTACCTTGACCTAATTCTCTGTAGGGTTTAGCTGAAATTGTGTGAAAATAATGTGCGTCTGAACCTGCAAATTCAAATATAGTTTGATCAGGGTCTCCTACCATATAAAAATGTTCGTCCTTAACATTCTGTGCCATTTTGTTTATAGCTTCTAATTGAGGTTTATTACAATCTTGAGCTTCATCTACAATTAACATTTCTATGTCAAAAACATTATCTAATGAATTAAATTCATTAAGCATATCTGCAAAGTCATGTTGACGAGTATCTTTTTTATATTTAGTATAAACTTTGTTTAATTTATCTAATTGCTTAAACTTATAAGGATTGTACTCACTTTTATCTGCACAAGTATCCCAATGATTTTCTAATTTGTCAGATAAATTTCTACCATGTGCATGATTTATAAATTTAAAAAAAGGATGTTTCTTGTAGGGATCCCCCTTAAATCTTGCTAATCTAAAACCTGATTCTTTTGCACATAACTTATTATAATCATCATTTTCTTTGTCATCAAAAACTTCTTTTCTCATAATTTTATTTCTACAAAAATGATGAATTGTGCATATCCTATCTTCAAAATAATCTTTTTTTAAACCTTGTTCTTTAACTTCTTTCATTTTTAAAATGGCTTTAATAATTTCATTAGCAGCAGTATTGGTGTGAGATAGTAATATAATTTTATCTGTACCATATTTTAAAAATCCTTCTCTATATTTTTCTACTAAAAATTTATGTGTTTTTCCAGTTCCTGGAGGTCCCGCTACAAATCTAGGTTTTATAATTTTATTGTTCAAAATCTATACTCTCTATATTTTCTTTTTTAATTACTTCTTTATATTCTCCGTCAATGATTAAATCATCCAAGTCTATTTCATAGTCATCAATCTTCCAAGATACGCAAGATCTATATTCATTTTCTTTTATTTTAACTTTGCCTCTATTTTTTTCAGCTTTTAAAATTCTTTGAACCTGCATAACTAAATCTACTCTAGCAATTTTAATTCGTTTTTCCGCTAAAAAATCTTCAAATGCATCTAAGTTAAACTCTAAACTTTTATTAATCATATCAAAGAAAGGTCTTTTATACTCAAGTAAATTAATCTTTTGATCGTAAGCATTCTCTTGTTTGATATAGTGTTTAAAGTATTTTTTAAATACCAAATCTTTATTGGCTTCCTCAACATAATATTTTGATTTAGTTCTACTTTCAAATTTTTGCAGCATAATTGTTTCAAATTCTACAACTGGCATTTTAGGAATCCAAACAGAACCTTGTGACATAACTGCGTCATAAAATAATTTTTGGTTCATTAAAGTTGGCCCAGGAATTATAATATTTTTTTCAATAACTTTGCCTTCTAATTTACCTGTTACTTTAATTATGTATCTGTCTTGTCCATACTCTATAATGTCTCCTATGCACTGTTGTGCAATTTCTTTTCTATCAGAAGAACCTCTATCTTTTGCGCCAACCCAATCAAACAAATGTGCTACTGCTGGAGGTGTACACCCTATTATTTCAGATAGTTTAGGTATTCCAAATTTTCGTTTTGATTTTTTACCAGTAGTACCTTTAGATTTTCTTTCTTCGCATTCATCATCATTAGAAGCTACTGCAATATTGTAAACAAACTCATCAATATCACTTACACTCCATTTAGTATGGCTTAATAATACTCCGGCAATAGCTGTACAATACTCATCCCTTGATCCTTTAGACGCATATAAAATACAAAGCGCCGTAGACAATGCTATTTTTCTTAAATCTAAATCTAAGTCTCCAGGATATTCTTTTATACCTTCATACTTTTCCCATCTCACATGCTCATGTACTTTACTATGTAAAGATCCTGGAACAATTGTATAGAAATTACTGCCACTTCTTATCTCACATAGTGTTGCACCATGCGGAAAATTTTCATAATGTTTTTCTAATTCTTTTGGTAATGAAAAAACGGTTTTATCTAATTGACCTTTAAACCAATAATGACTTGTTGGATTACTAGGTCTACCGGATATGGCTCCACAATATTTTATATACTTATTTACAAATCTTTTTGCTATAGAATTATCTATATCTAAATCAACATCGTGATCTAATCTTAAAGCTATTTCACAACCTTTGTAAGAATTTTTCCATTCTTCTTTTGTTATTGAAAGGTCTTTACTACTCCACTTACCTATTTCAGGTATACCCTTTTTACAAGGTATAATAATCCTATCTAGATCTAACCAGTTTTCATATGTGGACGGACCACTATTAAGTATTTCTTTATCAATCATATTTTTTTTATGGGCGGTTCCACTCTCGCTTCACCGCCCAATCCCTAGGAACTATAAATTGATTGTCTTCTTAGTTGCTTCTTGAGTTTCAGGTTTTGCTTGTACAGCACCTTTGCTAACTTTTTCAGCAAAGCTTTTTGCACTCTCATAAACTGATTTATCTTCAATAGGTCCAACTTTAGACACATCCCAACCAAACCATGTTCCTTTGTCATTTGACATCTGAGTGGTTTTTAGTTTGTAAATGTGGCTATATGTAGGCGGCGTAAACATACCATTTTTACCTTGAAGTTTAATACCCATCATCATTGAGTTCCATTTTCTACTAATTTTTAATTGAGTAGATTTCATAGAAATCAAAGCTGATTGAGGTGATTTACCCAAAACAACTACAAAATGATTTGCAGTGTTCTCTAAGTAGTTACCATTTGGAAGTCTATCTTTATAAGATTTATCCCTCGTTGTAGTACTTACGATATCACTTTCCGCATTATGGATTGCGACTGGTGCACCTTTACTGTCACCTCTATCTTGCCATTCTACATATTTCCTTTCGTAGAATACTGGCAACACATCGATCCCTTTAGCACCATCAAAAATTTCATTTGTGACAGTGTTTAAGATCATTCCAGGTTCTGCACCTTCGACATACTTACCATCTCTCTTATTAATTTCAGGAGATAGTTGTCCTAATACTTTCAGAAATGGTAATGCAAGATCCTCTTGCGTTATATTCTGAGAGCCTTTATCAGCATCAGCTTCAAATAAATTTACTGCTAATGCGCCTGCTTCTTCTTTGTTTGCTACTTGGTTCATGGTTATTGTTTCCTTTTTATTGTTGTTTTATTTCCAACGAATACGTTGAAAAGTTCGGTAGGCAGTTCCTTACCCGCCTCAATACGCTCCCGAACTAGCGCTTTGAGAGTCATGGGCTCAACCTTCAACTTTTGTGTTGGTTGATACCCACGCTCTGATGCAAGGCTAGCATAATCCGCAGCCTTGTTATCTTCGTTACGCCCAAATGATACGGATATCTCATTTTTGATTATATCACCTAGGTTATTGTCTCGAAGCCATTGAAATGCAGCATCCTTATTTGCTATGGTTATGCTTGCACTATAATTTGGTTTAACATCTACTGAAGAACCATCCATAAGTTTAAGATGAGATAAACCCATCTCGGCCATCATGGTAGGAATTACTTCCGCTGATAAATGTTCAAAATCTTTTTTCTTTTGTTTAAGAGCTTCTTCTTGTATTTCTATTTCTTTTTGAAATGTATTTAATCGCTCTACTTGGTCAGCTAACGACTGAATGTTTTCAGTCTTACCTAACATTTTTGTTTGGTCGTCTTCAAAATTTATGTTACTCATCTAATTTTCCTCTTTCATATAAATCAATTTGAATAGAATAATATTTTCTTTCTTGTTTATCCCATTTTAACAAATTGTATTTGCCGTTGGTTATATCCGATACAATTGAACAAGCTACACCAATAATTGCTGGATCTCCTGTTAATAATAAATGATCTGTTATTTTATAATCTTTTAATTCTTTTCTTAATTTAAAAATTAATGGACCTGGAGAAAATATTATTTGTGAAAGTTCTGGTAATAGAAATTTAAATTTTCCATACTCAGTTGCACCCATAATATTTATTTTAGGTCTACCTTCTCTTGTTCCTGGAATTTCTTGAATTACATAAACAATAGATTGTTCGGTATGATTTTTCAGATCTTCGTATCGTATTATTTTTTCTTTCATATTGACAATATAGTTATAAATGTTATGTTGTCAAGTAGAAAGAAGAAAAATTATGAACTATAAATTTAAAACAAAACCTTACGATCATCAATTGACTGCATTAGAAAAGTCATGGAATAAAGAAACGTATGCCTACTTCATGGAAATGGGGACAGGTAAAACAAAAGTATTAATCGACAATTTAGCTATGCTTTACGACAAAGGTAAAGTTAATGGTGCTTTAATTATTGCACCTAAAGGAGTTGTAGGTACTTGGTATAGTAATGAGTTACCCACACACTTACCTGATCACATAGAGAATGTGACCATATTATGGCAAGCAAATATAAATAAAAAACAACAAGATTCTTTAGACACTTTGTTTCAAGAAGGAGAAGGTCTTCATATTATAATAATGAATGTTGAAGCTTTCAGTACAGATAAAGGTAAAGAATTTGCATCTAAATTTTTATCTTGTCATGAAACTTTAATGGTTATTGATGAGTCTACAACTATTAAAAATCCTAGTGCTAAAAGAACTAAAAGTATTCTTTCTCTTGCTAAAGAAGCTAAGTACAGAAGAATAATGACTGGTTCTCCGGTTACTAAAAATCCATTAGATTTATTTAGTCAATGTTATTTTTTAGATCCGTTTCATTTAGACTTTAGTTCTTATTATGCTTTTAGAAATAGATATGCAGAAATGAAAACATTACATATGCACGGAAGATCTATTCAAGTTGTTGATAGTTATAAAAATTTAGATGAGCTAGCTGTTCAATTAAAAACATTTTCTTACAGAGTATTAAAAGACGATTGTTTAGATTTACCAGATAAAATATTTATTAAACGTCAAATATCTTTAACTCCAGATCAACGTAAACTTTATGATCAAATGAAAAAACAAGCTTTAGCTATTCTTGAAGGTAAAGTGTCTAGTACACAGAATGCACTAACTCAATTAATGAGATTACAACAAATAACTTGTGGTCATTTTACTGACGATAATGGTAGCACTCAACCTGTAGCTAATAATAGAATTACTGAACTTATGGACATTTTAGAAGATGTTGATGGTAAAGCAATTATATGGGCTCATTATCAATATGATATTAAAAACATAATTAAAGAAGTAGAGAAAGTCTATGGTCCGGGATCCGTGGTTGACTATTATGGATTAACGCCAAAAGAAGTAAGGCAAGACCATATTAAATCTTTTCAAGACGACCCTAAGTGTCGATTTTTTATCGGAACCCCTGCTACGGGCGGATATGGGATAACTTTAACAGCTGCAAATACAGTTATTTACTATTCTAACGGATATGATCTCGAAAAGAGATTACAATCAGAAGACAGAGCACACAGGCTCGGGCAGAAAAAACCAGTGCTTTACATTGACATAAATGCTGAAGACACGGTCGATGAAAAAATCGTGAAAGCTCTACGGAAAAAAATAAACATAGCATCAGAAGTTTTAGGTGAAGAATTGAGATCATGGATATAGTAGGATATACGCGTGAGGCGCGCTGGAATTTTATTTTACGTATCTGTCGGTTGATAGGCCTAAGATCTGTTTGTATTCCGTTTTTCCTGTAGCGTTTTTAGTCGCCATTAGATATTCCTTCCGGTTAGAGTTAATTTCTTTTGTGTATGATACATGGACCCAGCCACTGTTAGGTTCGCCTGGAGTGTGGTATTCTAAAATTAATTGATCAAACATAAGGTTTTCTTTGATCCAATCTGCTAGTTCATTGTTAGCAACACCAAATATTTCTAGGTCTGCCGCCTCTCCTTTGCAGTGCTGACTGTTGATTGAGCTACCTATCTTTTGTGACAAGATTGGGTCTCTAAAACCACTGGAAACATGTACTACCTGGTTAAAATGGTCTCTAACGGGCTGTAGGACCCTCTCACAGAGCAATCGTAGATTTTCGGTCTGATCGTCCGTAGGGTTGTTGTTAAGGCCCATCCTGGTCGCTGTCTGTGACTTAATCATCTCAGCTTTGCTGAAATTCTTACTCAGTTTCATGACTCTCCTATTTTATGATTAACATGTAGATCATGCCGGCCATACCGGTGATCAAGGCTCCAACAGATGTGAGTAAAATCGTTTCGATTCTATCAATCTGTTTCTCTATTGATTTAATTTTGTCATGAGTTTGTTTCTGCATAATTCTACACAGTTTTTCATGTGATTCTATTTTTGATAGTGCAATATTTTTAGTCATTAACTTCTTCCTGCAATTACTTTTTCAGTGGGTGATAATAACGCTGTCTCTGTCCCTGTCAAGTTAGTTTGTGGGTCTTTTTGTTGGTTATTTTGTGCCATTTTAGCAGGTTGTGGTGTAGGATCCAAAGGTTTAGTTTGTATCTTACTTTCAAATTGTCTACCCGGTAATGCCTTTTCAATTAAATTTTTACCACGTTGAATTACACCTGGTCCTTCTGAAAAAGGTTGACCTGGAACCAGTTTATCTAAAATAGAAGCACCAAAGAAACCTTTTGTATTAGGGTTTTCTTTAGCATCATTAGCTTTAGTGTCTGTTCTACCTTCTGGATCTAAAAGTTTATTTTTGTAAGCTCTTTGTAAAGATTTTAATTCAGATTTAGGATATAAGTAATCCTCATTAACAAAGTAATTTAATTTTTTATTCTCAGAACTTTGCTCTTCCGTCATTCTCTCTACAGCTTTAACTTTCTTTTCAAATCTTGCTTCAGAGAAAGGAACAGGAGTAAACTCACCCTTCATTAAATTTCTAATCATCTGACTTCCCATTCTTTGTTGTTTTAATTTTTTTTTAATATCTGAATCATCTAGTCCAATGGTCCTTGCATCTTGTATCATTTGATAGAAACTTTGTTGAAGTGTTAAAGCTTCTTGTTGCATCTGATCGTACTCTCCTAAAATAACTTTAGGTCCTCTAGTTTGGTAACCTTCAGGAGAATATATTTTTTCTGTATCATCTACGGCTCTCATTCCCCTGTTAAAAGCTCCAGTTTTAAATTCCATAGACTTCAATATATCAATGTTAATAATTCTAACTCCCGACATCAATGCTGTTAGTTCATCTTTTAAATTAACTCTTTGTCCACCCCTAGTTAAATCACCTGTAGCTCCTTTTTTAAATTTTTGATAAGTTGAGTATGCACCCGGTTCCACTGCATTCATTAAATGCATAAATGATTTTTGAATTTTATCTCCAATGTCATCAGACTCTGAATAAATTCTAACTCCTTCAGCTGTTCTTCCACCTCTACCTCCAAGTAAAATTCCACCAGGTTGTACATCTAACAATGCTTCTAGCCCCAATTGTTCTGACATGAACGGTGATAACATTTCCATTAAAGGTCCGTCTTTAGCTAACATCATTTCTATTATAAAATCTTCTGTATCTTGAGGACTTAAATTTTGTTCTTGTGCTTTCTGCATTACTGCAGTGAAAGGTTTTTGTAAAAAATCATAAGGACTAAAGTAAGAGAAGTTAAATGCTTTTGCTTTACCCTCTTTGAATCCAGTGAAGGCTACTAAGTTTGCATTTCTATCCCAGTCAGCACCAAATGATCTTTTGTAAGCGTCCCATTGAGCTTCAGAAGTACCTGTTAGAGCTTGACTTAATGCAGTTACACCGGCTCCTGTACCATAAAAAGCCATTGTAGTTCCAAGCATTGCTTTCATTCCTACTGCCCTAATTTTAGGATCAGGATGAGACATTTGTTTTAAATTAAAATCCATGATCCGTGTTGAAGTACGCACAATTTCTGCTGGGAAAGCTACGAAGTTACCAAAAGGTAACTTTCTAATTGATTGAATAATTGGAGGTACTTTACTATAAGTTGGGTAAGTGTTTCTAATTTCATGAGCCGAGATTTGATCTAAAATATCATCTAAACTTCTTTTAGCTCCTGTTAATGGGTCAATTGCTTTCAATCCTTTAAGACCCATGTAATCCGCATAAGCTAAAGCTTTTTCTATAGTAGGTAACAACGGTGTCATTTGAGATTTAACATATTGTCTACCATATATTTTCCAGCCACTATCTCCACCCGCATAAAGTCTTGTTGCATTTTTTACCAAAGGCCATCTAGTAAATCTTTCAAACAACGCATCTAATGTATTAACCGCTCCACCTTTAATATCATTTAACACTGCACCTAGTTCAGATGAGATAATGTTTTCATCCATAGTTCCTAGTTCAATTTCTTTTTCTATAAATCTAAATAAATCTTTCTGACTTATTTTACCTTTAGGAAATATATCTTCTAGTACAATCCTAAATGAATCTGTAACACTAGAATTGCCACCAATGTGTCCTCTAGCAAAAGGAAAAAACCCAGCTGAATAAACATTACGTACTTGTGTATTAGGTGAGAATACTGTCTTACCCATTTGAGTTAATACTTTAAATTGTAATAGGTGCCTGTACATCGAAGCTTTAATTAACTTATCTAGTACTCCCCCTGTATTAGCTAAGCCTTCTACTAATTCTTTTGAACCATATTTACCTTGTATAGTGCTACTCATAACACCTAGTCCAGGTATCTTAGTTATTCTTTGAGCCCCTGGACCTATCTTAGATATAGCTAAAGCTTCAGTATCTACTATCTGTCCTGATTGTTTAAGAATTTTATATAATTCATCAAAAGATCTTTTAGTATAAACTTGTCCCATCATTTCAGCATTGGTTGTCAACACTGAACTTCTTAAACTATTAGTTTCTCCTAGTAATTTTTTAATAGCATCAGGTAATTCTTCTCCTCTTTTTAAAAATTTGTAATCATCATTTCTTAAAAATCTAGTTCCTATTTTTCTTAACGCATCAATAGGATCCATCTTTTCTGTTCTCCCTGTATATAAAATATCATCAACTATAGTTCTAGCATATTCTTTTTGACCATTGGCAACAGACATATTAGGATAAGTTTCTTTAGCAGCTATTCTAAAATCTTTGTTACCCGGTATTACTTTTTTTAAAATATAATCTATAGCATCATCTTTTACTTTAACTAAAGGTTGATACATAGGGTTTTCAAAAATAGAGAAAGAAGCTCTCATATATTTGTTTCCTTTATTTAATAAATCTTTTCTAAAGTCCGCAAACTTTTCACTCTTAGGTAGCATCTCTCCATAAGCTTTTCTTAATTCATCTAAGTTGTCATTAATTTGTTTAGCTGAAAAATGATACTCTTTTGGAAGAGTAGATAGTTCTCTCTGACCTTTTAAATATTCAAGAACTTTGTCTAGTTCATAATTTTTACCCACTGGAGAAGTTATTCCTTTATTATAATTGGTTTGAAAACTCTGGGCTAATTTATAATAACTTTTCTCTAAACTTTCTAAGGCACCATTCATTGTTCTAGCTTTACTTTTAATTTTATTTTTTAAATTCTCTCCTAATAAACCCATTTCGATAGTGTTGTCTGTAAAGGATCTAAAAATAGATAAAAAATTATCAAAAGATTTAGCACCTGCTAAAATTTTATTAGGATTAGTTACACTCTCCACTCTCCACTGTGCAAATGGGGGTAGTTGTCTTTGAACTTTCAAAGGATTAGTTCTTGTGAAAGCACCAATTACTAAGGGAGCTATTACATCTTTACCTAAAAATACTGGAGTTTTTCTTATGACCTCGGCAAGAGGTTTAGTTATATAACTTACTGGAGGTTTAGAACTAACCCAAGCTATACCATCCATTCCTTTACCTACTCCTTTAAGGCCCAATTTAGCAGTGGGTTTAACTCCAAATTTATAAGCTTGTTGTAAAACTTTTCCAGCTAATGGGAATCCTCCTCCAAGTAGTGTACCTTCTTTACCAAATTTAATTTTATTTCTAAACGTTGCTAAAGCTAACTCTTTACCTTTTAAACCTTCAGTAGACTCAGGTTTATTAATTCTACCTGATTCAATATCTGTAAAAGGAATTTTATAATTTAGTCCATAATCCATATCTGGTTGAGACCCAGATTTAACCATTGTTTCTGCTACGGCAAATGTCAAAGCACCTCCACCCATTCTTTGTGCAATTTTAGATGCTTTACTAGTACCCATAAACCGTTGTAAGTTTTGTATTTGTTTAAAAGACTTGGCTCCTTTAAGAACTTTAGTTGCAACACCTATAGGTACTGCATACTCTGTCATCAGTTCTGCAATTCCACCGGGTAAAGTTTCTGCTTCACCTAAAGGATCTGTCATTTCATTCATCTTCTTATTAAATTTAGTTTGAAAATCTGTATCAAAAACGTAATCGATAGGAGTTAGAACAAATTCACTAGCTGCCTGTACAAAGTTAGGACCTCCTCTTAAAATAGCTTTAGCTATGTCACCATAGCCTTCTACATATTTTCTTTTCTTTAAATTTTCAGGTTTATTTTGTTCAGTATAACTTTTAATCATTGCAGGTAATTGAGTTGCATCACCTGATAAAGTCATTGCTAATTTAGCTAAACCTTCTTTAGTATATTTTGTAGGAAGTCTTTGTTCTTCATAAGCTTTACTGATTGCTAGATTAAAAGCTTCTTCGAAATCGTTTTCTGTTTCTAGTTTATTAGAAGGGACTCTTTTAGGTACAACGATAACGGGTTCTTTTTCTAAATATTTATCGTTAAGTATTTTATCTACTTCATAACGAGTCTCATCACCTTTAGTGATATCTTCTTGACCTATTTTATCGAAGATATTCTTTTTAAGATCTCCTAAGAGAGTTCTTTTTTCTTCGGCCATGTTATGCTCCTGACGGTAATGCTAGATTTACTCCGTACTTCATATTGAATTGATCAACATCCGTTTGTGTTTGAATTTCTGCAAAGTCTACTAAAGCTGCAGGACTCTCAGCTAAAATAACTATAATATCATCTGTAATTTCTGCAGGTAATCTTTGTCTTAACTCTTCGTAACTGATCCCTGATCCGGGTTCCGTGATTGGTTCTTCCATAGTCTCCGAAGCCATAGCCATGCCCCCCGGACCTGCTACTTCTTCAGTCATTGTTTCTTCCATTACACCACCTTCGGCTCTACCTAAACGTTTATTAATTTTATCTTGTTTAACCATATCAAGGTATCTTTTTTTAGTTGCTTCTGCTAAGTAGCCTTTGTTTTCCATAGCATACTCACCTTCAATAACAATTTCTTCTTGACCTTGTTCATTAGTAATAGTTATTTTGTCAGTACTCAGTTTAACATTTTTAGTTATTTGATCCATGACTCCTTCAAAGTATTCTTTATTACCATACAAGGCTGCTAAATCTGGATCTTCACCAGAGTATACTCTAAGTGATTGTAAAATTTTTGCTTGTGCTAAATTAAAATCTGCTACTTCCATCTCATCTTTTTGTGATTGTAAATTAAATAAATCATCTAATAGTTTCTCTCCAGCTTGTGCATATTGAGTTCTAGCTAAAGCACTTGAACCTCCTTCTGAACTTAACATATCAGATTTAGCAGTCATGATTGCTTTATACATATCATTATACTCATCACGTTCAGTACCTTCTTGTGCATATCTTGCTGCTTGCATTGCTTTAAAAGGTTCTTTAGCTGATGTAGCTGCTGTTTGGAAAATGTTTCCTGTTGGTGATCTTGATATTAAATCTAAACCAAAGTTAATTAAAAAATCACTAGTAGATCTATCCGGTGCAGCTTCAGGTTGGTTAGCTCTATAGTCTTCAATGTCTTGTGCTGTGGGTATTACATCTTGTAAACCTGCGTAGCTTCCTGGTCCATCTACTAATCCTCTTTTAGGAGTTGTAACTTCGCCACCTCTTCTAAACATAGGTCTATTTAAAGTTCTTCTCATGATTAAGTATTTTGTCTTGGATTAAATATACCCCCAAGTACAGAAGCTGTACCCAACGCTGTCTGCAACGGAGTTGGATTAGGTGTAACTTGTGATTGATATTGATTACCCATTCCAGAAATAAGGCCCATGACTCCTGAACCATATTGACCCATTCTTTCGTAAGGTTCCATAGCTCTTAATCTATTTCCTTCTTGAGTCGCTGTAAGTCCTGCTTGAGTTTGTGCTTGTTGTAGCCCGCCCAATAGACCCAACTGATTTACGTCTGCAGTTTGTTGTTGCTGAATTTGTTGTCCTAAATTTCTTTGTTGACCGAAAGCTGTGTTAGCCTGAGTTTGAGCTTGCCCAAATCCTTGTTGTAACATACCCGATTGTAGTAAGGCTCTGTTCATATCTGAATCTTGTTGGTATTCTGCTCTTTGTACTCCTTCTCTACCACCCCCTAAGTTACCAGACATCGCAGCTTGTTGTCCAATCCCAGCCATACCTTTAGCTGCTTGCTTATCAAATTGAGATAGTGATGCATCAATTACATCTTGTTGATAAGGTGACATAAAACTTTGATAACCTTGTGGTCCTGAATAAGCATTAGCTTGTGTCATGTAAGGTTGATAAGATCCAATACCTGATGAAGTTAGATTGTAAGCCTGTTGTTGCATTGCATCTTGGCCTGCAACTTGTGGAGCGTACATGTCCGTGTTCAGTGGTACAGATGTTAAACCTGCTAATTGTGTTCCATAATCTTTACCTAAATCTTGTATGTATTGTGCTGGTAAATTTGTTACTGTTGATGTTGCCATAATTTAATCCTTAGTTAATCCCATTCGTTGATGTGCTCGGTGATATTTTGTTACATCACTTTTATAAGTTTTTTTACCTAGACTACCTTTTACAGGAGTAGTCTTACGTTCCTGATGAGTAAAACCTGTTCTGTCAGATACTTTTTTTTCTGTTGCTGGGTTACTACTTTTAAAATTTTTATCCGGTGTTTTTTGAATTCTTTTTAATGTATTTTTTAATTTAAAATCTGATCTTTTTTTAGGAACTTTTTTTCCTAATAGACCAAGTCCTTTTTTAGCTATTCCAACTACCATTATACTACCTCACTTAATCGTTCAGACACTTCCATCATTTCCATGCCTTCGGGTTTACCCTGTTGTTCTAATTGTTTCATGATACCTTGCAATCTTTCAGCACCTTTGTCAACGTCTCCATCACCTGCACCTCTTACCGCGTCAGCTGTGAATACAAATTCATTAACACTTAGTCTTGCTGGTACGTCATCTTTTTTTTCGTACTCTCCAATAGGTACAAACCCACCGTCTTCTCTGTAATCTTTTTCCATACCATTCATGTCAAGCATCTCTTCGCCTTCTTCCATAACAGTACCCATCTCGCCTGAAGATCCACCTTCAGCAAAACCCATAGACATATCTGCACTCATATTTGGAACTTGCATTCTTACTGCTTGTTCCATTTCTTCTCTACCCATTCCTTTAGCTTGCATACCTTCAACCATCATTCTAATTTGTTCCATCATATTCGGATCCATCATTTGTTTTCCGTAATCAGGTATACCTAATTGAGAGATACCACCGCCAGCTAAGTTAGCTGTTGCGATTGGTAATGTATCTGTACTTGCATAAGCTTCAGCCATTTGTGCTGGCGAATATTTTCTTGCAGAGACTTCTGGTAAAAATCTTAACCCTGCATTTTGTCCTTGTTGAACATCTAAAAGATTAGCCACTTTAGCTACGTTTTGTATTCCAATACCTGATCCGTAATCTATATTACCTGCTTCATCAGGGGGATTTAATTTGTCAGAAAACAAACCTGCTATTGCTCCCCCTAGTACAGGTAATGCTACACTAGGATCAAAAAATTTAGAACCAATACTATTTCTAGATCTTTCATATATTACTTCTCCCTTAGAATTTTTCATAGGCTCTCCGGTAGCAGGATCTATTTTAGGTTGTTCTTCTCCTTTAAGCATAGTGTCGAATTTACTTTCATAGCCTTCCCCATATAGTTCATCTTCTCTATCAACTCTAGCTTGAGATTCTGCCTCTTGTTCCGCTGCAGTTTTTCCAGTTAAACCTCTTTCAATAGGATCTTTAATATATTTTTGATAAAATGATCCCCATCCATAATTTTTTCTACCATCAACACCCATGATACCACCGTAGGCTGCAGGCATTCTACCTGGAAGTTGTTCCATCTGTGGTTGAGGCATTTGAGGTTGACCCATCTGTGGTTGCATCATACCTTGTTGCTGTTGCTGTTGCATCATAGCTTGTTGTTGCATTTGTTGCATAGCTTGAGCATGTTTTTGCATAATTCCAGCTTGTTCAGGACGCAAGTCTCCTTCATATCTAATTGAAGGTGCATTCGTAGTTATTTGTTTCTGAGGATTCATCATAATTTAACTTGGGTTTCTTACCTTATCCGTTTTTACTAAATAAATCAAGAGCTGGCATGATAACTTTTACATCCTGAGCCATGTCTTCATTCTTATATCCCTTGGCTTCCCACTCACTTCTCTCTTTAAAAGTCTCGCCAGTTGCTATGTTTCTATACGTTGTTATAGTTTCTGCCTGTAATACAGGTATTACTTTATTTTCCATGTTTAATCCAATACTGTTTTTTTAATGTTTAAGTAACTAATACCTACATCTGTGGCACTAGAGGCACTAGCTATAACCGTAAGAGTCGTACCACCCTCTACAATTAATGGTTGAGTTAAAAGCTCTAGACTTACGTTAGCCGTAAGAGCTATTGTTTTAATTACAGTTACACCATTATTTTTCACTGTAATTGTAGGAGTTCCTACAGACATTACTCTTAAAGATTTAAGAATATAAGTCTCACTTACTAAAGGGTTTCCTGTACCAAACATATTGGCACCAACTCCACTTAGATCTTGTGCAGCTACTCCATAAAATAAATATTGATTCTGTATTGACATTATTCTAAAAAGAAAGCTTTAGCTTCTATCTCCTGTTTAAGTTCCTGTTGAAACGTGGTATTTAATTTCTCAATAATAGCATCCAAATCTCTAACTTGATTGGCTGCTACATTTTCATCATATTGTTTTGCAGGTCTTGTTAAGGATTGTACTATCTTTGCCATAAACTTGCAATGCCTCCACTGCCATAACCAGTTCTTCCTCTACCGGTTTTATTAGAAAAATTTGAATTAGTACCTGTATTTTGAGAGGCAAAACTTCCACCACCACCATTGTTATTAGTTGTAGTTGTAGTTGTAGTTTCTGCAGCTAGTTCTTTATTAACTTGATCTAGTTCCAAAGCACTTATTTCTTTGTTTAACTTTTCTAATCTTTCTGGAGACATTGTATCTGCGTACTTATCTTTATATTTTTCTAATTGACCCATATAATCATTAGTTCCAAAACCAGATACAGCATTTTGACCGCTTAATATAGAGTCACCTGCATATTGTAATGCATTCATACTATTATTTCTATTCAAGTTACCCATGCTACTTGCATAATCTAGTTGACCTTGAAGGTTTGGATTGTAATTATAAGAACCTTCTCTTAATGGGTTTGTCATATAACCTAAACCTAATGCTGCTCCAAATAAAGGAAGTGCTCCGGTAATTCCGCTGCTCCCTCCTGAAATTGCATTGTTAAAAGTGTTACTTAAAAGTTTACGGCCGGCACCTTTCATTAAATTTTTAGGACTAAATGTATTTTTCATTCCATAAATACCTCCCCCTGTATATTCTTCTTCTTCTTGTTCAATTCCTAAAGTTTCATAAGCATACTCTAAGGCTTTGTCAGTTATTTTACTTAAGCCACGACTTTTAGCATACTGTAAAGCTAAATTCATTATAACTTGTTCCATTATCTTCTTCCTCCTGAGTGTACATCTAATCTAAATGTACCTAGTTTCCAGTTACTACTTATAGCAGTATTAGATATAGTTAAAGCAATTTGTCTAGCTCTTGCTCTAGTATCAATAAAATTAGTAGTAGTTGTTGAAGTATAGGTTTGTGTAGTAGCCGCATCATTAGGGTAATCTCTAAGATCTAATTTAATAATAACGTCTTCACTTTGAGAAACAAAATCTGGAATAATTCTACTAATCCTCATTATAAATTCTCCATCTCCTCTAAATGAAATACCTTCTCTTTGATCTTGTGTAATATCATAATCGCCTGAAGTAATACTAGCAGGTATTGCAACTGTAGCACTGGCACTTATTTGATCAAATCCAGTTTCGTGTTCAAAATAAATTGAACTTCCTTCTGTATTACCTATAACATCAAACGAAACGTCGTCTCCGGCGTTGTATTGAGTAGCATGAGGTAAACCAAATACTGATGAATCTTCCCATGTAGTTCTAGTAAATAAAGAACTAGCATTAGTAGACCATATAGAAGTCTCTTGAGTTGAGTCTAAATAGTTATATACGACACATCTATTATTTACATTTGATGTAGACGTTGGATAGAACCAGGTAATCTCACCAAACAAATTATTAATCCCTGCATAAACTAATTGGTTAGAGGTTGTATTTAGATCCTCATAAACATAATCTTCTACTAAACATTGCATAGACTGCAGTTGTCCAGTGTATCTAAAGAAACCATTATCAGACATCCAGTAAGCCGTACCATCAACTTCAACAGCTGCATTCATTCCTAACAATCCACAGTTAGTTCCAACTTGCTCGAAGGCAAATGTAAATGGTGTCCCTACAAATCTCATAGTAAACATAGCTGAGTTTGTCCAAACATAAAGAGCATTTCTTCCAAGTTTAGCACCCATGATCCGTGATCCGTCAGCCAATCTTTGTGAACCCGCACTGTTGATTGCTGTTGGAGTGTAATCATTTATATTCTCTTGAGAAGAGAATCTTATAAACATATCGTCTTGTGATGCTTTATCTCCAATTGTAGTTTCTGTTCCAAAGAACACTAAGTGTCTATCCGGTGTTGATACTAACATGTCCCTTGACGCTGTTGGTGCACCACTAATAATTGTTGCCCTATTGTCTGTTGCATTAACTGCATTTGAATCCCATTCAAAACATTCTCCATTATGAATTAAGGCTATGGCAGTTCCGCCTAAATTGTCCAAGGACCATAGTCCAGGGTCTATGACTGAATCGGTGTTAGCTGCTGGAGATCCCCAACCTGTGTAAGATGAACTGTTTGTAACTGTCGCACCATTTGAATGAGAAGCAGTTGTTGTTCCCCTGACACCTCTAGTAATCCCTGTAAGTATTAAACCTAAAACTCCAGTATAAGATATTTCTTCAGTACCAATTTGAATATAGTTTGTTCCTGTAGTGGGAAGACCGGCAACACTATTTAAAGTAATTTGTGTAGCGGATCCATTGTTTCCATTTGTGTCTGCTGCAAGTGATCCATTTAATGTAGTTGTTATAGCTCCTAAAATAATTCCACCAAATTGAGATATACCCCAACCATAAGCTCCCAATTGTTCTGCTGGTCCTACGTGGTAGTATTGAAAATATTTTACTCCTCCCGAAGCAGTACCCCCGGCTCCTGTCTCAACACTAGCCATCGTGATAGTGATGGTTGTAGTGGTAGGTATGGAAGTAACCATATATTTTTTACCATCAAAATCTGCAGCGTCATAATTAGAATTTGTAATAGTAGAAAAATCACTAAATAAAATAATGTCTCCTGCTACAAAAGTGTGGGCACTACCAAAAGTTATTGTAACTGTTGGTGAACCATTAGTTGTTGTAAAACAACTTGATAATGTTGTGCCTGTTGGATTAACTAAAGGGTGAATATCATAAAAGATACCTCCCGTATAAGCATATAAAATTCTGTTAGTGCCAATGATTGAATAATTAATAGAAGCATTACTAACCATATGATGTTGTGCTCTTGCAGCACCTGTTAGTTTGCTTATCCCTAATTGAGACCAGCCACCTATCTTCTCTGGTGTACCATATCTAAAACGTACGTTCTCCCCGCCCGTCCATCTATTTTCAGCGCCGGTAGAAGTAACTTGTTTGTTGAACCCTGGTACGAAACCTATTTTTTGTAACATATAACTCCATTATATTATGCATTCCGTATTGGCGGAACACCTAACATCGGCCTTTTGTCAAACCTATTCTTTTCTGCAAAAGGACCATTCACATGGTTATAATGAAGAAATACTTGTCCGCAAGTAGTTCCTTCAAAAGGTTCTCTCCAATGCTCTAATTCACATCCACTATATACTAGCATGTCACCAACATCAAGCAGGACTTTTGTACCAATTGGTGCACCGGGTTTAACTAAATTTTGTCTTTCATTCATAACATTATCCGCACCTGTTCCATCTATAAATATTGGCCAAGGGTCGCCACCCAAGTTTATCGTTGTCGATATTTCACAGCTAGGTCTATCTTTGTGTCTATGAAGAGTGTCTCCATTCTTATAAATTCTTGCATAGGAGTAGGTTGGAACTAACTGTAGCCCCGTCTCCTGAGCCATGACTGGTAGTACTTTAACCAACAAAGTCTCCATTACTGGATCAGCATAATGAGAGTAAGTGTTGGGTATTTGTTTGTCGGTCCATGTACCTAACATACCATTGTCATAGGTTATATTATTCTCGTACATATACTTAACCGCATCTCGTTTAAGTAAGAAGTAGTTAAATATAAAATTAGCTAACTCGTAGTTAACAGCACCTTTGATTACTTGATATTTATTAAAAGCCATGTTGTATAAAATTAAAACTTACTGATATTCTTAAATCATTTGATTGATTAGGTTCAACACTATGCCATAACCAAGCAGGAAACATTATAATACGTCCTGGAATAGGGTCAAGGTTTGCATCTCTCCATAAATGTTTAGGGGGTTTACCCTCTAATCTTGCAGGCATTACTATTTGTGCTCCAGGTCTAGGATCATATATTTTAAGCCTGCCCGCTTGTGGGTTTGATTTAATATAATACACACCTGAGAATAATGAGTTTGGATGTATGTGGGGTTGGTTCATTCCATCTTTAGGATTTATATTCGCCCACATATTACCAAGGACGGGTTCTCTATCTAACCATTCTTCTTTAAACATATCTTTACACATAATCATTAGTTCGTTGACTAAGGGTTGATACTCCGGCTTTGATGCCATGTCGGTTGTAGAATGCCATCCTTTGTAATTTGTTTTCTGTAATCCCTGATCTTGATTAGACCAGTTGACAATATCTTGAGCTAATTTATTGTTATCTAATCTTACATCTTTACCAAAAACACTTGTGGGAAAAAATTCTTCTCTAATCATCTAAAAGCTTTACCTCCAAACCATACAACAAGAGATTGTCTCATACCCTTTGTTACTGGATTAACTCTGTGATTTAAAAAAGATGCAAAACAAATTGCATGGCCTTGTTTAAGATTTGCAAATTTACCTGGAGCCATTAATTCTAAATCTCCTCCTTCAAACTCTGATGGATCATTCAATAATAGTGTCATTGATATTTTTCTAACAGGAGGTTCATGTTCCATGTTCACATCACAATCCATATGCCAATCATAGAACCCTCCTTCAGGGTACTCTGTAAATTGTGCATTCTCCGTAATTCTTATATCTCCAAAACCAAAATGATTTTCATTTGCTTTTTGTATAAATGTATTTAGATCTTGATACATATGTCCCATTTCTTTAAATGGAATCCAACTAATAGTTGTTACTCTTTTTTTAGTATCTGTTCCACCTTCTGGTTTGTTCATACCCACTTGTGCTTGTTGTGGTTTCTGTGCTCTACCTAATGCAATAATCTGTCGACATTGTTCCGGTGTAAATAAAGGTGTGGTTGTTTGAATAATCCAACTCTTCCATTTAGGTTCTGTAATAATTTTATTTTCGTACATTCTCTACCATCTTTTCATACATTGCTTTTAAAAAATCTGATTGTTGTACAGGATGATTTTTCCAACAAAATACATTTAAGTATTGAAAAAATTTTGTTTCATCTCCATTTACTCCTACATAGCATAAAGTGGCTTCATGTTTATCTTTAAAATACTCATAGCGATGAGTGCCGCTTCTAATAGTAACACCATCTTTATCTAATACAATTGGACATAGTAATCCATTTTTTTCCATATCAGGATTT
>Ga0208903_1000586_pt1 | contig 27817 bp, 18 predicted proteins | sample AntAceMetag02UKJ_FD_184769 | JGI IMG/M metagenome (GOLD analysis project Ga0208903, IMG submission 184769) | Saline lake microbial communities from Ace Lake, Antarctica - Antarctic Ace Lake Metagenome 02UKJ (SPAdes) (version 2) | ecosystem: Environmental > Aquatic > Non-marine Saline and...
AAAAATCTTCTTGTAGATATTAGCAGGCTTACTATATTTGCACTCCAATTAAATGGCCCGTTCGTCTAGGGGTTAGGACGCCAGGTTTTCATCCTGGTAGCAGGGGTTCAAATCCCCTACGGGCTACAATGTGTCTGAGACACACAACAGAAAACCTACGCTAGTCGTAGGTTTTCTGTTTTTAACCTTTTTTTCTTACCGATTCTTTCGTAAAACATGTGTCTGAGATATTCGATATGTGATTTTAGACGAGTTTAACATGAACTGGGATTTGTTCTCCGTTTCGCTCTGCGTAGTCAAACTCTCCATTGTCTTGCGCGACTTTCAGATGACCAAGGAAGCGAGCCGCATTCTTTTTGAGATGAAGGTCACGCACATAGGTGTCAAAGGCATCTGAGCTACTGACTGAGTGACCAGTGACCTTCGAATGCACTGGCTTGGGAACGAAATCGTGCAGCAGGGTAATAAAGGAGCTTCTTCCGAAGGACTTACTTGTCGCAAAACGCCCTTTAGGTCCCTGGGTATGTGACTCCTTCTCACCCCCAAGTATTCTTCTGAAAGTATATGACTCGTCAATCCCTGCCATCTCTGCCATTTCCTTCAATGTCTCATTGAACTTCTGACTAGCAATAGGCTCAGGAAATCCATTCTTTTCAATTATATCTTTGATTGGTTTGAGCACTGGAACACCAGCGACCATTCCATTGTTGCTTCGACTTGTCTTCTGTGGTCTTAGTTGGACATACCGATATTCGCCAAATTTTGTCTGAATAGTGCTAGCCTCCTCTCCAATGCGAGGATGAGTATTTCCAGAAAGTAGTTCGTGGAATCTTCTCCAATCGCTAACTCGTAATCCAGTGCAAAATGCTATCACTGACCATGTCTGAGTCTTCTTCTCGATTGAATTCTGAGGTGTGAATTCCATAAGCTTCTGCAAGTCCAATAGGTCGAAGTGGATGTTGTCTGCATCCACTCTGGGGATGCGTCCTAGGCTCGCTTTTGGGTTCCATTGTGAGAGGTCAAGTCTTGAACCCATTGCCTTATTCAGTAAAGAAATGACCCACTTTTCATTGTCTGCAAGGGTGTTCTGAGCATAAGATTGTCCATCTGATTTCGTCTGATTCTCGAACCAAGCGCTGAACTTGTCCACCTCTTCCATGGTCACAGTTTCCAACAAAATACGCCTGTCGGTAACCTCATAGTACCTCTGCAGACGGTTGAAAATCTTCATGTATTGCTGGTGTGTACTTTGAGTCTTTCGCTTCGTTTTAGGCCGCTCTAATTCGCACTCTATGAACCAAGGGATGAACTCATCCAAATAGTAGGGCTTCGAACTATCAGTTTTTCCAGAATAAGTTGTCCTTTTCTTCTGAAATCTGACTGTGAAGTATTTCTTCAGCACTTCCTTGCTGAGCGAAACCTCTCCTTCCTGCGCATGTAGGATAGTCTCCTTAACTGCAGACTGGAATTCTTTGAATTTCTGGTACCACTCAAGATTTTCATGAGTGAATTTTGCTGTAGGCTCTCGTCTTTCGCGGTCCCATTCTATTGATGGAATTCGGAGACCTGAAGATTGTCGATACTTTTCACGCTTCCCATTATCTAGAGTGAATGATAGCTGAAGTTCTACAACATTGCCGTTACCTGATTTTCTCAAGCGATAGTAAATTTCAATTTCTTTCATGACTTTCAGATTAAGCGGCCTTGTTGATTGGTTCCTTCCAATTGTCCATTGGAAGAACCGACCATTTAGCATAGCGAGATTCATATTCGAGGATACCTTGAGCAATGAGTCTTCTGGTTTTTACTGAAACCGTTGACAACGGAAAGCTGAGTTGGTTTGCTATCTCGGTTTTGGTGATACGACACCCATAAGGGTTGGTTTCTTCAATTGACTTTATAAAGGCGATGATTATAGCTCCTTGAGCGTTCGTATATTGCAGATAGTCGGTGTTTAAAATTGTTTTCATTATTTGATTGTTATGATAAGGTGCAACTTCACAATGAGTGCGTTTTCTCTTTTTACATGAATTATGGTTATGCTGCTTTCTTTCCGATAGCGTCAAAATCTAGTCGTTCTTTGATTTTTTGAACGTATTTCTCTTCCCGTTCAATGAAAAAGGAACATCGGCCTAGATTTTGGGCTGCAAGGCCTGTAGTTCCTTTAGCTGCGCAGCTTTCGAGGATGGTGTCACCAGGTTTGGTATAGGTCCGAATCAAATCCTCCATCAATTCGACTGGCTTCTGAGTAGGGTGTATACCTCTGTCTTTCCTGCGTAGGTTGACTCTGATTTCCCTCAACGGATATCTTGAGCCCTCATTGATGGTAGAGTGGGTTTTGAAACGGTCTCCACTCCATTCTGCAATGCGATTCTTGTCTTTACGATGATTTTTGTACGGTTTGCCCTCTCTCATTTTGGGGTAATACGGACATTGGCCTTCATAGAAAACACAAACCTCTTCCACATTGCTCATTGGTTGTTTATGGACGGCCATGGGGTTGGTCCCTTGACATTTTATCCAATACCAATTGTATTTCCACCATGGCCGATTACTTAGTATAAGCTGTGATGTGAAGGGTTGAGCTGCAGTGAGGACAATTGGATGGTTTTTCTTAATCAACCGTTTGTATTCTGACCATAGTTGGTCGAGTGGGAGCATGGTGTCCCAATCTGCCTTGGTCTTGCCGTATGGCAAGTCAGTAAGGATTAAATCTATGCTTTCAGACGGAAGCTTTTTCATCTCTTTTAGGCAATCGCCTTGAATAATTTTTGGTTTCATTATTAATCATTATGTGCGCGGGAACACAGTTTTAACATAACCAGATTGAATTCCCACATTCAATCAGACCTAATCCATTATGGCTTAAGTCGAACGCGTTTTGCGTCCAAGTGAGGGCGATGCCTCACCAAACACTTTGTCATGTTGCTGTGTTGTGCCCTTTAGATGGGAGGTCAGAATTGACCTTGTCCGAATCATCTGTCAAATGTGGCGGCTGTCCAAATTACAATTGCCCACCTGAGTATAATCTACGTGTTGGGATGAAAAAGGTTACGTCTTTTTGTAACTTTTTTTTTCATGGCTCGTTTAATAGTCCTTTTTTAGATTATACGTTGAGATTTAGTTTTGGATTCTTGAATGAGGTGATTTTATAGAATGAAAGTGAGTTTTGAAATTATTCAAATTGAGTGGGGAAAGGCAGTGTCGATACCAAAGGGTAATGACAGAGCATTTACCCTAAAGGCAATTGAGTCTGGAAAAGGAATCTATGCCGCCTATGGAGACCACGACCTCTATGGTCGAAATGTACTTTTATACATTGGTAAGACAGTGCACTTTGATGTTCGTACCAAACAATATCTGGATGGGGTTCTTTCAAAAGTGAATAACTTGAGTTTGGCCTATGGGAGGGTTTCTAAGCATCCATTTCAGGATGAGTCAGAGGCAATAGGAATTGCGGAACAGATATTAATTGCAGCACTGAAACCTGCCTATAATCGACAGAATATTCATGCCCTGGGAAGTGAGACACTCAGTCGAGGTTTTATTATTCAGAATTTGGAGGAAAGGGGGAGTTTGCCGTTGGAGGTGACGAATTATTGGTGGTTGCCTGATGAGCTAAAAATTCAATGACCACTCTGTTTACCAAGCATTGGTTTTGAGATATCCCACAGTGCTTGCTCCAGATGAACCATGACCTCCGAATTAGCCCCTTTTACTGAAAATAATTCGAAACGAATTTCGATGTTTTTCGGCATCCAATTGACCATGTACATGGAGTAAACTGTACGCCCTACTATACCTAGATGCTGTCTAAATCGCAGGTGATGGTCCTTTATTTTACTTCCTACGTACAAATAAGGCCCTTGATTCCCATTCGGTCTTGAAACATTGAAGAATTTATTTGACCTCAATTCTTTTTTCTCGAATTTTTGTTTGGCCTTGTATTTTACAAACTTTCTATAAAGCCTTTTATCCTCCTTTTCATTCAGAAGAGTGTATCTGTAAACACTTAGACCTTGGTGCCCTTTTAAGAACTTGACTATAGCCTGAACATTCTCTGAGATGTCAGCGGCTCCGCCTTTAAATTCATTCGTGTTGAACTCCCAAGTCTTTATATGAGTCAATTCCGTTTTTTGAACAAGCGGTATTAATTCTTGAAGTCTCTCAACCGCATGCTTATTCACTTCATGCATTGGCGGAGCGCCTTGGTAGCTATGATTTGTCATGTTTATTCGTTTACAAAGGTTATCTCACACCCCTTGCATTGCCTCTTGCTCTGGTCAAATTCCCCCAGGTCCCAACGACCAGATGAACGTTGATAGATGTCTAATCCACGACCGAGGATGATTTTCCAGCCATTGTTCAAAGAGATGCTCCTGTCATGTGCATTTGGGTCTAGCTCGTAGTTGAAGACTATTCCTTGGCTCATAAGTGAATCTGCCATTTCTTTGAAGGTCTCATGCGAGAACTGAAGATGTTCATCATCATTGTAGGTTCTCAAATGCAAACGCACTTCCTCGTCGAAGGGCTTTCTTGACGCAAGCAGTTTTGCGAACTCCATAAAGTTTTTCATTTGATATGGGAGACGTATGTATGGGTCAACAATCTTAATGTCTGTCGCGCCATTCAAATAATCTCCGAAGAGCTCGTCGTAAGTGATTCCTGTTTGGTTATCACGAATGATTTTCTGACCTGCAGCAAGTTCTGGTTTTGACCGTTGCTCTGAAGGCTCTTTGCTAGAAGTGGTAGATTCAGGTTCTGGTTTATTTTCCCTTTGCCCGAAATGCTCAACAATTTCGAGTGTTTCAACATCCGTTTCTAGACCTGTGCTCTTGGTTAAGTATGTGAACTTCACATCTTCGCCAAAAGTTTCATCCATTTTCATCAGCTGTAGCTTCACTCTTTTTCGACCCTCGATGGCAAATTCCAAGAGTTCTCTCGCTTCGACCTCTGATATCTCACCGTGTGGGTGAATCACCTTTATGAGGCCTGAATAAGTCTTTGTAATGCTGTCCCTATCTCTTTTGGTAATTGAATCTGAGAGCTCAAAATATTGCTGATGGTCGTGTGTGTGGTCTTCTTTCCGCAATTCTTTGAGTATTTCAGCGATATAATCTGTGATGAACCCATAGTCGGAAGTGAACATATCAGTTCTTAATTTCTTGACTTCCCATCCTGGTAAGTAGCAATGCACTCTGTCTAAGAAGGCTGTGTCGTAGTAGTCTTTTGGCAGAGCTTCGAACAGATTGGAATGGTTGAGCATATATGGGACCGTCCTATCAGTATTTCCTACAAATACCATAGAAGCTGAAGCGCCATAAACTTGTGCGCCTCTTGAAAAGGACCTTTGTGCCATGTAATTCTTCATGATGTCGACCAAGCCCTTGTCGGTTCTTTTCGTCTTTCCAGCGAATTCATCATAGGCTACCACGTCCCAGTAACCAACAAGACCTATTTCGCCATTACTATTATTCACAAACAATTTGGCTTTCGACACCTCTCCTCCAGAAATGAGAATACCATGCGGTGACATCTCGGAAAAAATGTGCGACTTTCCAGTTCCTTTTGGACCTAGCTCGATTAGATTGAAATTGTTCTCTGCAAATGGAATAAGTCGCGAAAGCTGTAGCAGCTTACTTCTGAAAGTAAATTGTTCAGGGTTGAAGCCTATACTCCGCATTAAGATATTAACCCATTCATCCCTCGAAAATTCTCGACGTCCCTTTTTATATTCCTCAACATCAATACCGCTCATTTGGATGGGTTTGAGTTGCTCGATTATCCATGGAGCACCGTCACGGTCCTCACCAGCAACATATCCCAAAGTTGCAATACACCAAACTCCTCCGCCTCCAAGAAGTTTGGGATGATTTTTCACATAGTCATCACCAATAACTACCTTATTTAACCCAAGATTTGCAAAGGACGCTTCATAAACATCTCTCTTGTCGTTAAGTTGAACCATGACCTTGTCAATGATTCTGTGCGACCCACTTTCCCTTACTGTTGATTTTATCAGCTGGGCTTCATCTCGATGAACAAAGTGCTTTGCGATAATGTTTTTTACTGTTTCAACCCCTTCTTTGATTGTATCTTCATCATCGGTAGCGCAGTACTGTCCTAAGAGGTATTCCAAAACATAAGTAGGGACCACAGCATTGCCTTTAACCAAGTTGGTTAAGTCCTTACGAACCACTTTGCCGCCAAAGAAAATATTGAGCTTTATATCTAGTCCTGTCATAATTACAAGTCGTCGAAGTCGTTTGTGAATGCAATGTTCAAGGTATAGCTGAAGTCTGTGTAAGGGTCCCATCTGTTAGTGCCTTCTATAGCTTCTTGAAGCACCAGTTTCACAGATTGATTTTTATGCTTTGTCGAAGCTTCAGGTTTCAATTGAAAACGATGTTTCACCTCCCGCTGGCGAATATTGTCTTCATCCAGGTCAAAGTTGAACGTGAAAACATCGCTCAATTGTGCACCATCATACGCTTGAATAAATGCTTTTATTTTTCGAGCAATTACTCCCTCAGAAACAGGTTCTTTCTGCATGAAGCTCACCGCGAGTATGTTGGTGGTGATTTTGTCTGTGGACTTGATGATGTCCACCTGGACTTTCGAAACGTTGTCTTTGCGTTTTTTCGACACCTGGAGGAGAGGAATCACAATTTCCTGCAAGGCTGTTCCTCCGTGAACGAACCTGGAGCCAGCTCCTTTCACTCTCAATCTGTTTATGGAATTTGGAAAGGCTACGTCGAATTCATTCGAGACGCCTATAGACTTTGAATCCATTTTAAACAATGATTTTGAATCACCTAAATCACTGCCAATTATAAATCGACGATTCTCCTTCCATTTTTCACCCTTAATTTTTTCACTAGTGAAATCACTTTCGTCGAGCACATCATATTGATAAATGAAACCATGGTCAGCCGTAATGAGAATGTTATTTCCGTTGACATTGGCAATCTTTTTCAGGATATCAAATACTTCATCTAGAGATTGTTCCACTGCATCAAATAATTTCTCTTCAGTGGCTTTATCATCGCCAATTTTATCAATCGTATTGTGATAGATATAGATTAGGTCGAAGTCTTTTACAAAGGTCCTTCCGTCAGGGGAGGACATGGCTGTAAAATCATCAGACTTAATTGCTGTTGACCTTTCTCCATAATGCTTTTTCAGGATTTTCTCTCGTTGTTTTGTGCCAGTGCTTGATACGCCGTCAACAGAGACAGAGTCGTTACCTGGACCAATTTCAATTTTGGTGTTTGGCAAGAGAGAAGCCATGCCAAGTTGTGTGTAGGAAGGAATCGATGCAATCATTGAAGAAAGCTTTGACTCGAAGCGATTTTCTTGGATTAGACGGGCATGCATTTCTTGTCCTATCTCATAACGCATGGCATCAGATATCACGACGAACAAACGTGACTTTTCCGACACTGAAGGCTCGACATGGTTCTTGTAGAAAAGTCTTTGTGAAATCCTGTCGGCAGTCGGCCAGATGTTTGTTCCGTTCACTACACTTTGCCATCTATCGCTAATAGGGAGGAGCCAATCGTTGTTGTATACCTTGAGCACTCTCTCAATCATATGCGACAGCACGGCACTTTGAGCTGTTTGGCGATAGTAATACAATGTCTTTCGATAATGGAAATCGACCTTGTACAGCTCATCTTCGTAAAGTTGCACACCTTGAAAACACTCTCTTAATTCCGTGTCCTTTGTTTGCTCAACCTTCTCTAAAAGAGACTTTGAATGAAGCAGGCAGTGATAAAAGTCTTTATATTTATAGAACCAGTACTTATTCTCTCTTGCCTTAATCGCCTTTTCCAACTGGTCTTGACTAATTTTATTCTCGATGATTTTTGAGGCGAGGTCTGCTACAATCTTTTGGTCTATTAGCTCGAATACATCATCTGATATTACACTTTGAAAATCGGATTCCTGGAGTAGTGATTTGATGTTAAGTGTTTCTGCTAGTCGAGCCGATATTCCTTCAAAGTTTTCTTTTTGACTCAATGTATCACTCCACATAGAGAGAAGTACTTTTCCTTGTGAGTTGATTCCGCCAACTGAGGTAAGAGAAAAAACGGACTCAAAAACTTTACATAGAAAATCATAGATGTCGGGGGATTTAGAAGAATACTTGTAGCACCTTCGAACTTCTTCCCAAAAGAAGTCGAATAGGTCGAAACGTTGAAGTTCTTTTGCCAGTCTTTCATTGCCGTTCAGGAATGCTCCTGCATATATCTGGATGAAGTTTTCTAGGTTCGGATATTGCGATTTGAAGCTCACATTGAGCATGTTGTACCTCATTGACCTGTGGTCAGGTTTTTCTTGCAGGTTGGCCTTGAATTGCTCTTTCCGTTCTTTACTTTCGAAGAAAGGCAGGTGTTTCTCAATGAAATCCTTGTAACCATAGTCGAGACCTAGCTCCAAAAGATACATAGAGGCTTTGTCTGTTCTGAATACGGCATGGGCAAGCTGTATGTCCAACAACCAATTGTCCTTGTATGAAGGCTCATCATTCGGAAAGTATAGAAGAAACTTCTTTTTTGGTTCTTCTATAAGCACATGATGCTTGAGTTTAAATGGGCTTTTGATGTGAATGACCTTATCAACACCAGCCATTTTAACCTCTTTGAAATCCTCAATTAATTGCTCTCCTGCATCATACCAGAATACCACTCTATGAACTTTGAATAGTTTAGATAGCGCCTTTGTCGAACTACTCATAATTATCTGATTAATGTTAGAACGATGATGATTATAATCCCAGCCCCAAGTACAATTAGATTGGTTATTGAGGATTTCTTGAGTTTGGATTCGAGTTCATCAACGCTGGATTCGAGTTTGTTAATTGACTCTTCGTTCGAATGAAGAATAGTTGAATTGAGGTTTTGTTCTGCTTCATTTATTGAAGTTGATAATGATGTGAACTCCGTCTTGAAGTCGACTTGACTGATTCTTTTTTCTGTTCTTTCAACCTCCTCTTTCAAGGCATTAAAACTATCATTAACTTCATTCATTCGATTGCCCAGAGCAGTTTGAAGTTCCTTCAAATACCCATCCAATTCTATCTTTTTTGTCTCAACTGAACTAGTGAAACTACTTAGCTCATTCTTAAGATTTTCCTTTTCCTCTTCGACCTCCTTGTGCAACTGAGCAATGAGAGTTTGGTTGCTATTTTGCAGCTCTCTAACATGAGAGTCAACTGAACTGGAGAAACTACTAAGCTCACTTTTTAGGTTCTCTTTGCTTTCTTTGACTTCTTCTTGAATCTGAGCACTGAGCTGGTCATTACTCTTCTTCAGTTCTTTGATTTGAGAATCTATATCTGAATTGAAATCGGAGAGTTGTTTTTCAAGTTGAGAGTAGCTTTTGTTCAAGCGCTCAGCAAATGTCCCTTTGTCCAGATTAGCTCCATCTTCAAAATTCTTAATTGAATTAAGTACTTGAGTGAAAGCCTCAATTACTGTTTCACTTTTAGCAGCTACAGATTCAACTTGATGTCTGGCGGAACCAAGGTCACCAAGACTCTTTTCAAGTTCAGCAAGGGTCTGATTATATGATGGGTTATTCATATTCGTGTAAGTATTTATTCTTTATCTGGTTAAAGTGGCTGATGTGAATCAAAACGGTAGTCTCTTCAATAAGGGTGTTTAATTGTTCTTCAGGCAGGTAACTCGAAATCACCTCATTGAACTTTTCAAACAATGACCAGAATTTCGCGCTGTCGTTCGAACGATTTGAGAACTCAGTCATCCCCTCAGAATACCTTAAAGCAAGTTGGTTTATTAGCTCCAAATTGTTTCGAGTTCCCAAATAAGATAGACAAAAAACCTCTAAAAGATTGAGTGCTGGATTGCTATCCGTTAATGAACGGCTGATGAGTCGAACCGCACCATGAAGGTGTTTTATATTGTCTAGAGGAGTCCCTATTCCTACGATTTCGTCGTCTATAACTCTCAGGTATTTGAAAAGTATGACCTGGCTGGATTCTTTTCCTCCATCGGTATCATTTACCAATGAAAACTCTTCACCATTGTCAGCTATGTAGTCTGTCTTCGCGTACTTGGAGTTGAAGTAATAGAAAATGAAATCCTTCAGTCGCTCATTCTTCTCTAGCCAGGAATCTTCTCCTTCAATTCCTTCGACACAGAAGTCCCTCATGTCATCAATTGCTCTTTTTCTCTTCTCAGAAATCTTGTCATAAACAAACTCGGTCAGGTATGCCAAGCATTTGTAGATTTCTTCCTCTATAGGGTGCAGCTCTTCTCTATTAAGAGGCATCTGAGATGCTTTCTCTAACTCTTTATTCGCTCGTTCAGCCGTGAAGTAGCGTAAGAGGAAACTCTTCAATCCCTTGAAGTATTCACCTTGTTTTTTTCTGCTTGTAACGATTCGAAAATGGCCGTCATAGTCATGTGTGAAATCCTGTATTAGTTCAATACAAGTCATTCGGTATATGGCCTTCTGAAGGTCGACATAGTCCTCCTCGCTGTGAGGGACGTATACTGTTAGTGGAACTCCTTCATCACTGCGTAATAGTGCTGAAAGAAAGCCTTTTTCACCCACTTCCTCTGTGATATTTGCAATACCCTCAATTTGGACTTTAATCGTATTTAGTAACCGATGCATGTATTTCTTCTCTTCAATATCACCCTTGAACGATTGATTGAAGAAGAACATCACCGTTTGGTAGTCAGCGTTTAAGTATTGGAAATGCCTACGCCCAAGATTCAGACCTTGAGCGGTGAGTTCCGATATGAGTTCGCGCTCTGTTTTCCATCCTCGTGATTCGGAGGAGGTTTTTCTTAAATCACAGCGATTGAATTCTGAACATTGGTTGCTGCACTCTCTGAAGCCAAACATTCGATTGTCTTTCTTGCAATGCAGCTTCACAATGTCTTTGGATGGATTTGCACGGAGCAGATATTCATCGGGAACGTCGACATCATAATGGGCCAGAATTTCTAGGAGGTCTTCTTCATGGAACCACTTTCCTTTAAGCAGGGTAATAGGAAAATTTCCACTATTATAATTTCGACCTACTTGTATTAAGGAATAATCTGAAATTAGAATCGTGGAAACTGCCATTTTTCTGTCTCGCCCAGCTCTTCCTGCTTCTTGGACAAAAGATTCTAGTGAACTGGAATAGTTGATGTTCACCGTAAACCTAACATTGGGCTTGTCGATACCCATTCCAAAAGCCTTAGTAGCAACCATCACTGGACTCTTGTTGTCTCTGAACAACTCTAGATTCTTTATTGCTTCGTCATCATTATCGCGTCCAGAAAATGAAGCTACATCCTCAATTCCTGCTTCTAAAAGCTTCCGTCTATTCTCTCTAACAGCAATTGGAGTATTCTCCACATGGGGACAAAAAACTATGCCCGCAGAATTGTAATTTTTTCTTGTCAAATAATACCCATCCTCCATCACAATTGATAAATCAAGATAAGTGCCCTCATCATTATTCTGCCTTTCCCTGAATCGCTCTTTAATGTTTTTAATCCCTTCTTCAGATTGAATTTCTCTGATATAGCCAGGGACTCGTAGCACATAGTCCTTCAGAAATTCACTTTTTGAACCAAATTGCGGCCAGTGATTAGTGATGTTCAGCGCTTTGGGGAGGTGTGATTCTAATTTACCGTTCTTATCGAAAAAGCGGTCTGGTTCAAACTCGACCTGAACTTTCTCAACCTTGTATTGCAGTTCTAACCTATTCGTGTTTTCGTATCTAACGATAACATCCGCGTCCAGGTCAAAAGCACCGCTGCCAGATAGCTCTCGTTCAACATCAGCCAACACATCAAATGAAGCAGTTGCCGTTAGTCCAAAAAGAGATATTTCTTCATTTTTTGAACGAACGTAGTTGTATAGATTTCTTCCCAAGTGGAGATATGAAAACCTGAAATCATGACCCCACTCAGATACACAATGTACCTCGTCAATTACTCCGTAAGAGAAATAAACATTGTAGCTGTGCATGTTCTTGAGTCGCTCTCTAAATCTTGACATCGACAGTCGCTCTGGAGACAGGAACACAAAAAGAGTCTGCGACGATTCCAATATTCTTTCTCTATCCTTCTTCTCCTGGCTACTTAGTGAAGAGTTTATGTAGATAGCGCAATCAATTCCGCTGTTTATTAAACCGTCATATTGGTCTTTCATGAGCGATTTTAGCGGGTCAACCACCATGGCTACTCCTGGTTGCAACAATGTTGCTATTTGATAGGTCAATGATTTGCCGCCGCCTGTTGGGAGAAGGCCAATCACAGGGAGGTTACGAAGCGCTCTGTCTAGAATTGGGAGTTGACCAGGTCGGAAATCCGCTTTCCTGAAAAGGTATTGAAGGAAATACTTTAAGTTTTCTCTTGTCTCTTTTACGTCTGTAAATTGCCCCTGGACATTTCTCGTGACAATGTTCTTGTACTTAACCAGGTCAGAGGTGTAGATGGCACGTTCAACTCTTTTATGCGTTGCTGAAAGGACATTGAAGTAGCAATTGTTGGACGCTTTGAATTTGCTAAAGTTTTCTATCTCACCTGAGATACTCTGGAAGATAGACAGGCTCATCACAAAATCAAACTCAGTGTTCAATATTGCATTCGATGGTTTCGAATGAACGGTCTTGTCTAAATGAAGGTCAGAGAGCTGAAAGCGGGTTTCATTGATTACTGTAAGCTCTATCTCAGGAAGTTCAATTTCTGGGTTTTCTGCAAGGGAGATAAGATGTCTGAAGGTTCTTTGGAAGTCCTCTAATGCGAGATGTGCAAAAGGAATATCCTTTTCCTCTACCAGAAATTTCCATGTTGTTTTTTTCCAATCAAGATGACCAGTAATCATTGCCTCCAAAAGGACCTTTTGAAAACGCGCAATCGCAATTGGAGTAAGCAGGATTTGCAGCTGAGCTTCATCTTCGTCTGCAACACCTTCCTCTGAATTCAGATATTTCATCAGAAGTGATTCATTGTAGAATTCACTTCGAGCATCGACCTTCTCGAAAACTAGCTCTTCCTGGTTGTTTGTTCTTTGGGTCAATCCCAGAGCTTGCTGGAATGTATCTTCGACGAACGGGCTGCTTTTTGTTGGCAATCCTCTACATATAAGGTTGTTCATCACTGCCAGCAGCGGATGAACATCTTCATACACATTCGCTCCTAAATCGAATGGAGCGGCGACCTCAAAAGGCAGAAATACCGAAGCCGATGCAATGTTGTTCTCTTTTCTTTCTTTCGTGACAACATCCAACTCGTATGAAGCTAAAAACTGAACAGGAGGATAGTATTCGATAGGGATAAGGTGACCTTGTTCGTTTCTTTCAAGCTTATAAATCCGTGCCTTATAGGTCCATTTTCTATCCTTGAAAAAAGATGACTCAAATTGATAAACGGGTTGAATGAGTTCTTCGTCGAAGTACCTGAAGAAGGAGTCGATGCGCGGGTTATTTGGGTTGAGTGGTCCAACGCATATCAACAGGTTGTCTGATACTACACTCTCATCAATAACCTTTGACAGATGTTTTAGGTCAATTGCTGCAACATCAAGGATGTTTGAGAATATATGAAGTCTTGTTCTGTTTTCGTTTCCTGGTAACTGCTCAGAGCGAACGTTTTCGAAGAAGTCGTTTACATGGTTGATATCGACACCATCTTGTATGTAAGGAGAGATATGAAGCAGAGCTCTCTCAATCGCAGCCTTTGAAGGTTCTACTAATGTGACGGCTTCTACATTCGACATGAAGTTTTTGGAACTGAGATAATCGAACAAGCATGTTGCACCGATTGCTTGACCACATCCCCAATCAATTACTTCCAGCTTATCAGTGAATACGCTATCAGGAATGTTTTTGAAAGCGTCCTGGAGTTTTGCCTGATGCATCGGTCCAAAGGAGCGAAGGTACATGCACATTTGCTCATGAGTATCGAGCAATGCAATACCTCTATTGAGCTGATTGTGAAGATTATCTCTTTCAACTCTCGAAAGATGAGATAGCTCATCTACTGCAATCTTGCGTATTGCACTAAAAGAAGGATTCTCCAGGGATTTGATATGTTCGCTATAACTACTCACGGATTACACGAAATGTGAGATTGATTCTGGGTTGAGTGACCTTTTTTGATTTGGGAACCTGGTGCTTCCAATAGTGCTGTAGTTCTCCCATCATCACAAGGAGACTGCCGTGTTGCAGCACAATTTCAATTTTCTCCTGGGTGTGCTTGTGTTTGAGTTGGAAGGCCCTTTCAGCACCAAAGTTGACAGAAGCGATAATTGGGTTTATCCCAAGTTCTTTCTCTGCATCTGTGTGCCATGAAATAGAGTCATTACCGTCACGGTAAAGGTTAAGAAGCACACTATTAAAGCTGGTTGTGCAAATGGGCTCTATATCCTTTTTGATAGCGAGCAGCTCTTGGGTCCAGGGTCGAGGTGCCAGCTTTATTCCTGAAAAGGAGTAGGGCTTGTCATCATTACCATACCATGCAGTCAATCGGGGGAATTTGACCTCTTTGCCGTACATGTTCATGCTCTCTTGCTTCCACTCAATACTGCTTTCAAGGGCTATGAATAAGTCATCTGCCTTTTGCCTCTTATAAAAATGTGGGATGTAGATGTACTCCCCATTCAAAATTTGAATCGGTTTTCCTGGCTCTTGCGGCGTCTGAAATAGGTCGAGTTGGTCCATCAGCTTTTCTAGATTTCTTTGGTTTTATCAATTACCTTTTGTGATATGTTACTCACTTCGCTATGAATATTTTTTAATCTCGCCAGTTCTTGTTTTAAGTCCTCGATATCCTTCTCTAATTGAGTTTTTTCTTCTTTTTGAACTTCTTGCTTGAGCTTCTCTAATTCAGTGGTAGTGAGTGACTGAAAGTGGTTCATCAAATCTGCTATGCTTGTGAGGTTAGGCGGAGTACTTTTCTTCAAGTCGACTCCCTCATATCGCCAAAACACTTTTTCCCCACCGTTTTTACTTGCGTTGTGAACCCAGCCAAAATTAACACCGTTTGGGAATGAATATCGGTCGCTGCTTGCAAAACTTGGAGGGTGTATAACTTTTACTGCAGTCGGTTCACTCTCTGTATCGACTACCTGGAATTCATTGTTTTTCTTCGTAATAATCTTCATAGTCTCATATTATCTGCGTTGCATCAATCCAATCAAACCCTCTCACCTTATCCTTCGTCTTTTTATCATTCAACCCCTTCACCTCTTTCACTGCCTTTCCAAACTTGTTGTAGTTCACCAATACACCGTCATCCAGGTCAATTTCGATACGCTTGGAGGCAATAGGGTAGAGGATATCCCGCTCGTATGTTTCACACTCCTTAATTTGAAGTTGAAGTTTGTCCATCTCCTTGAGGGCCCTGGTTTTCTCTTTGCCTTCTCCTGTTTGTTCAATGTGCTCAAGTTGAGAGACCCGATTCTTGAGCTTGTCAATGAACGGTCTCAGGTAGTCATTAAGAATGATATTGAGAGTGTCAGATGTATAACGGTGCATGTAGATGAGAACATTGAATGCTCCTTTTTCTGAAGAGAACATCCAGTAGATAGGACGTTTCTTATACCGCTTGATATGGTCGTTGTAGAAATCTTTGAGGAAGTAGGAACGAATGTCTTTGCCGATGCATTCCTTTACAAATGCAAGGTTTTCTGAGAATTTTTCACTGTTAAAAGTTACTTTAAGGAACTCATAGAAGCGGCCTGTTATGTCGTCTGTGAACCATTCGTCTTCTAACAACGGAACAATGTTGTCCTCATCTGGTAAAAATGATATTTCGGACCTATTTAGTTTTGTTTTTTGGGAAAATGCATCAAGATTTTCACCTTGGCTGGAAAGAATGAGCCCAGGAGAATCAACGGCGTATCTCCCGAATATACAACCAACTACGTAGCTAATTAGACTAGAAGCAATCTTATCGTAGTCATAATGTATATCTCCATTCTTTAGTTTCCAGGCATCTTCATAAATAGTGACTTTATTGAGACTGACATCTGGCGAGACTGTAGCAGAGAGGCCATATTCTTCTATGAAATGGCCATTAACACTTTCCTCATTTGTGACTAATTCTAATAATTCATTGCTGATATGTTCACAGAACTTTTCAATGCTGCCTTCAATATTCGAAAGTGACATTGAAATGACAGGGTTAGATGAAAAATTCCAAGATAATTCATTGCTGTCCCATGCAGAAATGGACATTATTACACATCGGTCTATTACAGTGAGAATTGATTCCTTGGTAGAAAGCAATGGCAGACGCGAAATTGAACCTGCCTCATAATTAATTGTTGGGCTCAAGACTTGAAGAAACCTCGCAGCTGGTTTAGAATTTAAAAATCCAAGCACATATTTAAGGTCTTTTTCTTCCTTGAAGTAGATGCAGCATCCAGCTACATCGAATAAAAAACCTTTTGGATAGAAACGAACCGAAAAAGCTCCGCCTGTCACTTTGGACCAACTAACTGCGGGTTTAAAATATTCTGAAATACTTTTAATGGTCCGAGTAGGCGAGCCATATTTACTTGCAGCAAATTCTAAAAGTTCCTCACCACCATTCTCCCAGTTTACAACATATTCGTGATTTCCATACCACTTTCCATAAGCTCCACCTTTATTGTATGGAAACCATTTCTTACCCGTTGCTTTAGCAAGCTCATGGGTGTCAACCTCGAATCCAATTCTTTCAAAATCAACTTCGAACCAAAACTTGATAAACCTTTGATTGTCAGAAGTTGCCATTCCTTGGCGTGTGTCTCCAGTCAATTTCAAGTCTTTGCCTAATTGGAAGGCCTGAATAATATCTTCTCCTAACCAATATCCAATCGGACTCCCTGGAATCTTCTCAAAGTCCTTTTGATTGACCACATTAAATCTTCCATTGTCTTTGACAGGAAACACTTTGGGCCTGTCATTCTCTTTATGAATGTCCTCAGATTCAACAAAAGAGTAGGTTCCTTTGAATTTTTTATTCGAAGATGAATTCTCCAAAATGAAAGCAACAGTACCAAACGCTATATTCATTACGTGCCATCCGAAATGAGAGAGGCTGTGAATCGTTGATTCTTTGAGGAACTTGTTTCTGAGACCTTCAAAACTGGAGAGAAACATCCAGCTTTCCATTGTGACAAGACCACTGAAACCATGTTCTGGATTCAGGTGTAGAGACTTTTCTATGAAGCAAGCGAAAGTATCAGTCTTCGAGAAGGGGTAATTCTGATTGACATATTCTGATAATGCCGTATTCATTTTACGTCCCCCCATGTAAGGGGGATTAGCAACCACGCAATCATATTTCTGAGAGAGAAGTAACAACTCCCTAACCGCACCTAGCAGTTCTTCAAGCTGTCGCTGTAAGAATACGTCACCTGAACTCTGATGGTCCACAACAACATTATGTAAGTTGGTCAGCTCCGAAATTGAAGAATGAGGTTGAATCAAGGAGCCCAGATTAGTAGCCTGAGTTATGGTCATCAGGTCGTGCTTCAAGGCTTCAGAAGCATCGAATTTAAGAGCTTCAAGAGAAGATTTGATTTCATCCGAGCTCAATTTCAGGTCTTGGAATTGAAGTATGCTCGGCTTAGGCACATCCTCCTTTATGAATAGTCGTTTTGACTTTGAACGGGCCTCCATCAGGATAGCCACTGAACTCAACTGTGCAGCTCGTTCGTCAATTTCAAACCCGTAGAGATTCTTCTCAATAATGAGCCTGGAAATTTCAGAGGTATTGTAACCTTCCTCTTCATATATCTTCCAAAACAGGTCAAAGGCGTAAACGAGGATATGTCCTGAACCACATGCGTGGTCTAAAAGTTTGATTTCCTCCACTGAATCAATCTGTAAATAGTCATCATTTTCCGTTGAAGGAGACTCAATATAATAGGACATGTGTTCCCTTAGCCTTGAGCTGGGCCTGTTCTGTAGCCATAGTTTTCCGAGGGTGTTTTGAACCATGTACTCCACAATCCATCTTGGAGTAAAGAGCTGGGTAACCGCTGGTATATCTTCCTTCTTGACCTTTCCTTTTGCCGCGAAGACGGCATCCTTCTTCTCAGATATATAGAACTGATACAACCATCCAATGATTTCGACTTCCTGACAGTCCTCATCAGTCATTCCGTTTCGAACCAACTCCAGCACTGAAAGTTCGGAGATAAGGTCATCAGGAAGAAGCAACTCCATCCAGTCATTGATGCTTTCAAAGAGGAAAGGGAAGACTTTATTCAGGTGGTTACAGGAGGCAATGAATAGAAGACGATAGGCCTCGTTCTGAGGGTCAGCTGCGGGAATGCTTCCGCTCATCAGTTTGCTCACGCGTTGTTTGTCCACCTGTAGCTCCTCAGGAATATGTCCTTGTCGAGCTTCTTGGAGCAGTTCGGGAATGGTGAATCCGTCTTGAGGCGTGATGACTCTGATGCCAAGCGGCTGGTAATCGTTCACATCCATAAAACGCAAAGCCACCAAGCGGTTGAACCAGGTGTAAGCCACCTTGTCTATGAGCTGCTCTTTTCCCTGCTCATCTATAGCTTCTTTCAAGCTCTTTACCTGTTCCGATTTTTCACGCAATTCAGGTGTATCTCCCTTGAGTACATGGTCGAGTCTGGCTGCAACCTGTTTCAGTAGCTCCCTTCTGGCTTCCTGAGCGAATTTTTTGAGTTGGTTGGTATTCATTTTCAGTTTAAGATTGTATTCAGATGTTGATGCGTCGATTCTCTTTTATTTGCTTTATCAGAGCTTTTCTCAGCGCCTCGACATACTCATTCACGTCCTCTTCAGTTTGAAGTTCCTTATGGGCGTAGTCGACCTTTACCTGTGTGCTTCTGATGTAATGTACCTTCGGTTCGCTCGCTTTCGCTGTACCTGCCTCTTCTTCCTTTTTCCGAATGATTTCCTGAATACGATTCATTTGAGTCGTGAGAAGACTTTCAGCATCGGACCCATATTGCTTTAGGTTAGCGATGTACTTATTGTCCGCCACCTTTATCTTCAAATCATCAAATCCTGACCTTACACTTGACTTTTCAGGGTCAGATAGCTTTTTGAAATCTGCACTCTCTTCCAAAACATGTAAGGAAGTCTCTAGTGCTTTTAAGGCATTCGTGTGTTCAGTTTCAATTCCAATCAACACCTTTTTCTGAAGAGTGTCCATCGCTTTCTTGGCATCTTTAATCAAGCTACCTGTATAAGGCTTTTCGGAGCTGAAGCAGGATTTCAGAATATCGAGTTCTTCACCTTCTACAAATTCGAAGTTGGATTGATTCCCGTTCACATATCCTCTGACCTTTTCAAAGATGACTTTCTGCTCGCCGTTCCAGAATTTCCGAATCGGGTCCCAAACATCTTCCTTGGCATCCAGGAGCTGAGCTTCGAAATCAGGCACTTCTTTTATGATTCTTGAGTAGTCCCATGACACAATTTGAGCGATTAAATCCTCAAGTGGCTTCAGAGACGCAAGGAATGGATACTGAGAGCTGTTCGAGGTGTAGCCGCGCAATTCCGCTAGTTCCTCCTTCATTCTGGCTTTGAACTCATTGGCCACATCACGTGCATCATTGGCTGGGCATCCAGAGTCAAACATATCCTGATACGCCTGCTTCAACTTCTTTACCAGTCGAGCCTCAAATTCTTCCTGCGGTTCAATTAGGGTATTTGAATAAAGCCTTGAATTGAGCAGGGTCGAAAGGAAATCGTCATCTTCAAGTAAGCGTGAGTCTTGTTTCGCTTCAATTTTCCCTCTTTTATATAATCTCGCGAGAATGGTCAAAGAACCATTAATAGGCCAGCCATAGGGCTTTCCTGAAAAAATATCCTTCATCTCTGACAGGGATGTTCTTTCTGAAGCCTTCTTACGACGTTTGATTTCGGTCAACATGGTGAGTTCTGCTTCCGACATCGTCTCGTCATCACCCTTGAAGAGGTCGTCGTAATTCCCACCCATGGTTGTCCGAACCGTCTGCTCACTCCATTGGGTGCTTCCGAGCATTTTCAGGTTGAAGAAGGACTGTTTCACCAGGTTTTGGAAGGCATTGATAACCTTGGTTTTACCATCTGAAGAAGGGGGAAGCTCCATCTCGCTGCCATTCATGTAAACTTTGGCTTGTCCAAGCGCTGATTTGAGAGCGTTGACAAGCTCCCTTTTCCGCGTAGCGTTTTGTTCCCCTTTATCTCGTAAAATTCCTTTGACAGAATCCTTGACGGCATTTCCCTGGACCTGCTTGAGATACTTATCTGTCTGCAGCGCCAGTCTTGCATCTTTGAGAATCCTGGCGTCTTGAGGGAGAGCCAATAACAGTTTCGACGTAGCCATTGTCTGAGACTTGTAGAAGTCCTCATTCCCAATATTGTCATTGTTCGGAGTGACCATTTCCACTATCAAATCTTCTTCCCGACTCACTGGAGTGCCGTCTATCACCTTCTGAAACTTGTACTCTTCCTTGTTGTCTTGAAATCGAATTCGATTTTCTTGAACAATAGAGTCGAAGAGCATTTCATTAAACACCTGAGTTATCTGACCACTGTCAATGGCGGTATTCTTGATTTGAGCTTCTATGTCCTTTTCATCATCCGTAAGGTATTCGTACAATTCACCATTACGCTGGATGTAGGTTTGTGCTTCCAACAAGTTGAGTGCTTCCTCAACAGCCTTGTTGTGCGCGTTCAAGTCCACATCCAGAGAATCAATCAAAAGCACGGCAATGTTGCGTTTGGTTGATTTGAAATTATCGTAATACTTGAGCAGGAAAAGTGTCTTCAAAATTCTGCGAGCCAGATGCTCCTTCGAAGGGAGATTTCGCTCTGCCAACTGAATGGAGTTCTGTAATTCACCACGAATGGTTGAACTCACACCATCATAATACAGGTCAAAACTGACAAGGTCACTCTGTCCGTTAAATTCATTGTTCTTCAAAATCTCCTGGAACACCCCTAACATACTTCGTTCACCCACGGAGGCATGCTTGCCCTGGAACGCATTTGCCCTACTCAAGGATTTGATACACTGCTGGAACAGTTCGAACTGATAGGGCAGAAAAGGGAACTTTGTGACGAAGTCCTTTTCATCTTTAAACTTCTTGAATTGGATGCCCAGATTGTCAAAAGAAATCAGCGTATCAATATTGGCACTTTCTTTTTTCCAAACCTTGGTAACTTCGACTTGCCCCTTTTCATTCTTTTCAAGTAGTCTTCTTTCGATGACTTCATCCACATTCGCCGACGTTAATGAAGGGCGGTATCGGAATCTTGCCTGGATACGAGAAAAATCGTTTCGCTCTTTGTCTTTTATCTCACCAATTGCTGCTTCTATATCTTCCTGAGAAGTGACAAGCACCCAGGACCGACCATCGCAGAAAGTGGCCAGCGTTTCAGCTACGGTCTGCAGATTCAGCATCAATTTAGTGTCGTTGGAAACAAATTGTCCAACTTCATCGACAAAGAAGTTTAAACGAAACCCCGAAGGCTTAGTATCAATGTAGTCTTTGACGTGCTCGGCAAATTCCTCAACCGAAATGGTTTGATGTCTTTCCTTGTAGTCATTGAGTATTGTAGCATAGTTGTCAATTGGCTCTCCCTTGACTTTTGCCACTGCTTCACCAGCTTGTATCCTGGTTTTAGGCACAGCAGTTTGTCTTCTTGCCGATTGCCATTCTTTTCCTGAAATGGATTCAAACTCCTTTTTGAAGTCTTCGTAGATTCCTTCGTTGAAGAGCCACAACTCAAACTCGGCTACAGACTTGTCTCTCCCAAAGAATCCCAGGTGGTCATAGAAAACCTTGTAGAATACACGAACGATGGCATCCTTGTCTTCCTTGCTTGTAATCTGAGCTTGCTGGTCGATATTAAAGAGTATTGACTCAGCGGGAATGCGTGTAGCTCTCTTGATATCTGCTTTGAGCATCTCATCTCCCTTCACCTTTTCGGCAAAGATTTCACCGAGTTCTTGTCCCTCATATTTCTTGTTTTCAAAGACATATGACAGAATTTTTAGCAGGTGAGATTTACCTGAACCGAAGAAACCTGAAATCCATGCCCCATTGGCTCCTTCGAAGTGATTGTATGCTGCGAAGAGGTCCTTTATCTTCTTTGCTATTTCCTTCGTGATGACGTACTCATGCACCTCTTCGTGAATGTGTTTGTCGTCATCGGCCTTGATGACTGTTTCTATATTCCTTTCGGGATTGAGTAAGAGTAGTTCGTTGAGATTCATTTCATCAGAGTTTATAGTTGTCCAGATTAAAAGCGCGGTAGTAATTATCATCTTTCAACAAGCCGAAAAGCTCCAGACTTTCGCCAGTATATCTGCCAGGAAAGAAAAACACGGAAGGCGCTTCTTTGGCGATGTTCTGCAGGTTGTTGAGAATACTGTGAGAGCGAATGAATGGAAAGACCTGACCGATTCCATTAAAGAAGTATAGCTGGCCGTTTGACTCCTCAATTTTCCTATGAATTGCAGGCATAAAGACCTCGTTGACATCAATAATACTTTGAAGCGCTTCCTTAAATTCACCCTGTTCCAGCTCTTGTTCCAGGTTGAATATTTCATTTTTGCCTAATTCCTCATCCAAAATCTCCAAGGCCAGCTCATAAAGGTTGATGGCCAGGACGCGAATCCCATGTTTGGTTTCGAGCTTCTTTTGAAGACTCGCAATGGCCTTCTGAGCTTCATTCTCTTGAGCAGGGGAATAAGTTGAAATGAAGAATGGAATCTCTCCACCTAGAGCCTCCATGGATAGGAATTTCTCTGTGTGCATCACATCGTAGAGATGGTCGTATTTCGATATGAGGTCTTCTTTAGTCATTGTATGTTGGATAAATCAGTAACCATTTTGGGTCGTCAGAGCTAATCGCTTGTTGAACCCTTGAAGAAAGTGCTTGAGGCAAAATCTTTCTAGTTCCCACTTCTATAACTCCAGTTTCGGTGAGCATGTGAAATACACGTGTTTTGACCTTTCCGAGTGTCGAGCTTGAGAAGTTCTCCAGTTCTGGATGATGCTCCAACTTTCGATTCAAGAAAGTGAAGTAGTCGCCCTCTGTCAGTTCATAGTCGAACACAACGTATTTTTCGAGAATAACTTCGACCACAAAATCTTTAAAGTAAGTGTAAGCTTTGCATATTCCTAGAAGGGCTATTTGCTTTTGTTCAAAAAGGTCGCCTTCACACTGGAGTGAAAGTTGCTCATCAGAAAGCACCTCAATACGTTTCCTAAATTCTTGAAGCTCTCTTCGATTCGTACGTTCGTTCCCTTTCTTGATAACCTCTTCAGAAAGCTGTCTGTCATGAATTGCATCACGCCCTTTTTCAACGGCAAGGCAAGCCAGTCTTCGCAGGTCTGCCAAATGCAGTCCAGCGCCAGTGAATGAGAATGAATATATTGCTAAGTCCGTCAATTTCTAATTTTTGAGCTACAGATTAGCTGCCTGCTTCAGTTTTAAAAGGTCTTCAATACTAAAATCGGGAGACATCCCTAACATGGACATTACGGATTTGAAAGTGTCCAGTTCGAGGTCATGTAAGTCTTTGTCGATTGCCATCAAAGTGAGCATCAGTGTTCTAAGTCCATTTTTTTTGTTTTGGTCTATATTGCGAAGAATTATCAAGCTTTCCATAGCATTCATATCCTTCGCACGTTCAAGTAGGGTGCGGTCAACACCCATCATCTGGACATATTGATTCATGAACGTTCCCTCTTTTGGGTGTAGTACACCATCAATGTTCATTATTTCTAGAAGCACACATGTTACTGCTACTTTTTCACTGTCATTCCATTGGATATCCATTTCTAGTTGTTTTTGTTAGTTTTTCAATCATTTAGGTGTGTTGTTGTTTGGCATAACCGCAAACTTCAATGTATCAATCGCTCTGCAGTCACATCAAGAACTTCACATATACGTCGAAGATGTTCCTCCTTTGGATTGGATTTCCCTTTGACCCAGTTACTGACTGTTACTTCGCTTACTCCGATTTTATCGGCGAACCATTTCTGTTTCAGTCCTTTCTCCCTGAGGAGCTCTTTCAGTATCTGCACTTTAATTTTTCTTAAAATGAATCTGTAATATATGGGGAATTAACATAGTCTCGACAACGACCTTCATGCTTTAAAAGCAATGGTTTTTTGAGGCTATGTATTAGAAATATCAGGAGGCCCGAAACACTTGTCAACAGAGAGATGATGAATGTTGACAAAAAACCATCAATCTAATAAGGTTAAGGCCCGCCCTGAGACTATCTTTGCAATATGGAAGTGAAAGTACCCGTAGGAATTCTGAATGAAATTGAGGCCATGGCTCCCAGGTCCAAGAAAAAGAGGAAGTGGCTTACAAAGCTCATGGCCATTGCGGTGCTTGGATACGAGTCCACAGATGCCTCGCCAGCTGATTATTACCTCCATTGGGGCGCAGCGTACATCGACCAAGTAACCACGAATCCTTTCTACAGGTGGTTTGCAAGTGAAATGGGGTATCTGGGCGATATACCCATGACTGAAAGAATGCTTCAGCACGACGGTGAGTTTAAAGTGAGGAGAAAGACCCTGTACTACAGGATTCGTCCAGAGCTGCTTTTGAAAGGGACAGACGTGAAAATCGTCGAGATTGACCTTGAAGCCTCAGACTTGAACTACCTGTTTCCTGAGGTCATATCTCATTATGAAATGAGTTGCAATGCTCTCACCTTGAAAACAGAGGTTCTGGATGAGTACCTGGATTTCCTGATTTCCCCTGTATTGTTGGCCGTAGATGACTTGTATGTGATTGCGAAGGACAAGCATGACGCCTCTAAGTCGACATCTGAATCCATCGGTCAACGCAGATTCAAACTGGTGACATTTGAGAAAGGGGCTCAGTATTTCGCCGAAAAGAAGAACCTGGATTATATCAGAGGTATTGCAAAAAGGAGAGCCGCAAACGAGGACATTGTTATTTGTGATAAAGAAGTATTCATTGGAAACCGCACCTGGTACCTGAATCATAAAAGGATGACAACCAGATTTGCAGCTAGGAAGAAAATTGAAGCTGTAAGTCAATCTCAGGACAGGTGTGTTATCAGCGGCACGAATGGCAGAATGAGTACCTACTTGACCAATTTGAATACGGCAATTCTACCATTTCTTTCCATTGATGGAATGAATATCGAATCTTATGATATGAAGTCGAGCCAACCCACAATCCTGGCTAATATACTGACTGGAAACAAGAAGTTTTTGGATTCATTGAGAGCATCCGACTATGTCAAGCTTAAGGATTATATCGAAGTCGTTGAGCCATACTGTTCAAAGGAAAGCTGGGAGCCATTTCTTGAGACCTTAGTGCAGGGTGACATTTACAAATCACTTGGCAAAGAGCTTGGTATGACAAGGTCCCAAGCCAAAAATCTAACGATGATTGCTCTATTCCGAAACGACACAAAAATGACATTGACACATCGAGCAATAAATCGCATCTGTCCTGGAGCTGGCAGCGGAATAATTGAGGTTAAGAAAGCTCTGTCACTGGCATTTCCAGACGAGAAGAGTCCTTTATCATTGTTCTTGCAGATGACAGAAGCCCACATCTTTATAGCAGGAATCCTTAGCAAGCTTGCAGAAAAAGGCCTGCATTGCTTCTCCAGACATGACAGTATACTATTTGCTAGCACTCCCGATAATATAGGTATGGTGAACAGTGTCGCTAGAAAGCATATAAAGTCGATTGGCTTCAAAGGTGACTTTAAGCTCTTTACTTACTGGCATCACCCGCAATATGACCCATGGTACCTAAAGGACAAAGACTTTCTTTATGACCAAACTGAATATTGGGAGTGGGACAGGGACGAAGCCATGAAGGAAAGGGAATTGGAAAAAAGTATGTGAATAGTAAATGCTTAAAGCAAAAAAAACAACCAGCAACACCCCACTTGTTTATACAAGTGCGAAGCGATAGGGGAGAGTTCGCGAGACTTGGTTAGGTCTTGATTAAGCCCCTAATTAGCGTATCAAAATTAAGGGGCAAATTAGAGGTCCGATGAGTTATCGACCCCGACCCTTCAATTTTTTTTCCTAGGTTTTTTAGACTCAAAATCACTTTGTACAGTTTTGGCTCTTCATGACAATCAGTCCAATCACTCAAAACTTGCTGGTTTTTGACCAATTATTGGGGTAATTGATTCCTTCCATTAAAACGGCTCAGCTCCTGTCGGAATTCTACACCCCTCTTTTTGGGGCGATTCTAGCAAGTTGTAATTAGAATTCGAATCGTCCTACTTCGTTGAATCATGGTCTTGATTGTTAATGGGGCCTGTCGAAGCTTCGTTCTGAATGACATCTGAGACTGGTGTTAAGTCAAGTTTATTTCATGTTTTCATTCCTTTTTTTGCGAAATGATATTTCTGGAGTAACAAGCGTTCATCCTAAAGACTATACTATATCAAGGTTCTTTGCTGCTTATTCATGCAAAACCGAATCCTCTACCTAGGAGGGTTCGGTTCTTAAAATTGTCGATATTGAATGGTGTCACAATCAAGTTGTAATTTCACAGAGAATAGAGTAGCGAAATGATTCTCAAAGGCAACATTTCCGTTTTTGGCACGTATTTAAGGAGGAGGGAGGGCTACAGCTTGATATTGCTTAGCTTCGCAAACTTTTTAGTACCTTTAATAATTAATAAGGGCAGTTATGGAGTGTTTATCATGCAAATCCGAGATTAAGAACGCATTCTCAAGTGTTAGAGACTTTTCTTACCAAGAGAAGCGCTCTCCATTGATTGATGAGGACCGTGTAAATGAATTTTTGGATGTCATAATTGAATTCAAGTCAAAGCTGAGTGAAAAGACCAAGAAAATCGACGAAGTCAATTCAAGGGTTGAGTCTTTGACATGGTTCAATGATGTAGACGAAGAAGGACTAATGCTCTTGAATGACTTGATTTCTGCTGCCAAGGACCTGAGGACATCTCTAGTTCGACAATTTGTGGCGATGGGTTTACTCAGAAAGAAAGGGATAGCGAGGCAAGAGGTGAAAAACTTCAAGTGTGCCATTGATGATTTGAAGGAGTCATATGAAGACTTGGAATCGGTATTTTTCTTTCTTCCTGAAATGCCCGATTTTGTTGAGACTACTAAAAAGCTTTCTCTAGTTTGAAATGAAGATTTATTGCTTGGAGGATTTTAAGGTTGAGTATGAGAGGCTCATGTCAAAAAAATCCTACAAGAGTTTAGAGAAGGAAATTATCTCCTATTTTTTCGAGAAAACCGCCAACGAACTTTGTAGTGGAACAAGGCTAAATCTCAGCTCTGAGGTTCCTTACATCAAAAAGCGCCTTTCTGGCAGCGGTGGTTTTAGGGTATATTTTCTGGTATTGATAAAAGAGGATAAATTGATTCTGATGTTTGTCCATCCTAAGTCAGGTTCCTTGGGGGCTTCTAATATCGATGATGATTATAAGGCCTATCTCTATAAGAAGGTTCTAGATTGTGTAGAATCTGATGATATGTATGAGCTTACTTTAAACGAAGAAAAGTCAAAAATTGAATTTAAAAAACTAGACGATTGAGTAGCTTTACTGTCCCGAATCTAGCAGCTCAGTTCATCACCAACTCCTCGCTAAACCTTACTAACTTGATTCCCTTCGTTTCGTCCAAAGGAATATTTCGCACATGCCTCATGAAAAGCAAGGCATTATCTTTCAAGCCAATTCTGTTGTAACCATGAAAGACCGCGCTTGCACCTGAAATCTTGTGCCCTGTAATCTTAGCTAACACTGGTTCTGGAACATATTGAAGCAGCAATGTCACAAATGTTCTTCGGCAAGTATGTGCACTGATGAGTTTTCCCGTTTCAG
>Ga0208903_1000595_pt1 | contig 27528 bp, 23 predicted proteins | sample AntAceMetag02UKJ_FD_184769 | JGI IMG/M metagenome (GOLD analysis project Ga0208903, IMG submission 184769) | Saline lake microbial communities from Ace Lake, Antarctica - Antarctic Ace Lake Metagenome 02UKJ (SPAdes) (version 2) | ecosystem: Environmental > Aquatic > Non-marine Saline and...
ATTACTTTCACCTTTTTACCACAAAAAAAGTAGCTTTTTATACTTTTCCGTCTACGTAATCTTGCAGATAGCTAAATTTTTCTGATAGATTTCCTTCTAATGTGGTCTCCGAAGCTCTTTCTATTAAAGCATGCGGATCATCTCCGATTAGACAAGGAAGTATTTCATCGATCATCACTCTCCCAAAATCTTTACTGGCATCCTTAGGAAGTTCACAAGGCAGATTATCTACCGCCATAACAGCTATAGCCTCTGGGTCATGAAGGTCACACTCCAGTTCATTTAATCTATGGTACCCATACATCGGTTTAGCTATAGTAGAAGGTCTGATAGTGCTCGCCACAGGGCCATCTATATCACAGCTGATGTCTGCTACTACAGAAATAGTCCAATCAGGACTCTTCATGTCCTCTCTAGTGAAAATAAAAGGAGCTCCTTCTCCCCAGTAATGGCATGCGATATAAATATGCGCTACTGATGCATAAGCGGGAAAAGTACTCTTGTACAGCTCAGGGTTAGCGTAAAGCTCTCTTTTTTCAAAGCCTTCATCGCTTATTCTAGCATTGTAATCGTCTGTATTTAGATGAGTAAACACCGGCTCATCGAATTCTTTCGATAAGAAATCTTCTTTAGTAACCTCTTTAATAGGTAAAAGACTCATGATCTCTCTGGCGCCATGGCCCACTCTTCCGAATCCTGTTAACACGCATTTGAAGTTAGAAGGAAGAACCACATCCTTCAGGTAACCTTCCATTTCAGCTCTATCTTCACATTCATGGGCTGGTTTAATCTGGTAGCTATTATTTTTAATTCCTAAAGTTCTAAATCCATTGTAACACCCAACTATCCCCGCATATCTCCCAAATCCAATAAGACGTTTATTGTTTATATCCTTTAATACTTCGTAATCAATGAGTCTAATTTGCTTGTTTAGAATCTCGCGTAGCAATGGTGCATTGTAAGGTTGAAGCTTGAACGTATGGCTAAAGAAAAAGTAAGTTTTATTCGGAATAAGCATTTCCACAGGAACTTCCTTAACTCCCATAAGCACATCACAGTCGGATAAATCTTCTTGAAGCTCGATTCCATTAGCGGTATATTCTGAGTCTAGGAATTTACGAATAGGGCTTGGCTGAACTACTAATTCCACATTAGGATATTTCATTTTTACTTCTGCACACTGCTCAGGGCTAAGTGGAACTCTCTTGTCTGGCGGTGTTTTCCCCTCTCTAATGATACCTATTTTCATGGAACGATGTAATTAGTAAACGACTTATTTATTGCACCGCGAAAATAAGAAGTACTCCTTATAAAGTAGCATAAGTAGAAAGGTACTATTTTTGTAAGCCCATTTACGATTAATGTAAATGGAGTTCTTTACATCTGGGGCCGATTTGGTTTTGACAATACGGCCGATTTTTTAGTAAGCATGTCGAGTGTGGAATGTATACTCGTTAATAAATGTGTTCAAACTTTTAAGTGGAAACACTTCTTACGCTCTCGCGGCTTAATCTAACTTAGTTAGATTACCTAATTCCAGCTACTAGGTAGCGGAACGAGATGCCTCGCTGCTGGTTTCGTCTTTTTGCGGCAGACTTGAGGTATCGTACAAATTGACTAGCTAGTGCTGTGTCTAGGTGCACTGGCGAAATTTAATAGACTAAGCCATAATTTTGCAGTTCTTAGTGTGATTATGGTCGAAAACCAAATAAGAACTACACATGTAGAAAGCTAACGAATCCCATATCTGGACGAGGGTTCGAGTCCCTCCGGCTCCACTATTTAAGGCTACAAAATGCTTGTTATCAGTATTTTGTAGCCTTTCTTGCTTTATTTAAGTCCACTATTAGCCCGCAAACTTAAAAAAAAACACCATTTCACAAAACGTACTCCATTTACCATGGGGAGTGATTTTGAGCATTTATCAACTGACGTAAGCTGGTCAATAAAAATTTTAATTCACATCCAATACATAAAGCGAATGTTTACACATAAGACAATGTAAGTCAAACGTGTAATGATAAAATTACTTCTATATAGTGTGGTTTAGAAGCAAATAAGTCTATATATGATTGAGTGTTAGCATCAATTTCCATGAAGATCCATTAATATATCCATTTATTTAAAGTAATTTCATCGTATAAATTACAACTATGAAATTAATAATAAGTGCTTTAATTTGTTTAATGAGTATTTCACTAACTGCTCAGGAGCAAATAACTTTAATGGATTATGACTTTAATGGATTTATGCCTGAAGACATTATTGTAACATTTGAGGTTAATGTTGACCCCAATACAGAACAATATGATTCAACATTATATGTTTGGCGTTCTCAATTTGAAACGGAAAGTCCGTTTTCACCTTGCTCACCAAATTCTAATAACTTTTTAATCGCTGGAAATTATTCTACTGGACCATTAACGGCAACGAACGGTTTTCCCAATTATTACTCTACATCTGCTGAGTTTCCAGCTGTCAATACTATGGATTATGACAGCTTGTTTATTTCTTTTGAAGTCCTTCGATTTATCACCGGAAATTCTTCCGTTCCTGGCACTTGGAATCCCAATCTAAAATTCGAAGTATCTGTTGATGGTGATAACTGGTATACTGTTTGGAGTAATGCAGGTGAGCTAGGAGAATTTAGTCAGTCAATATGTGAGACAATTAGTGAGAGTATAAACATCTCTGCCTATCAAGCTGAAAATTTAAGGGTTAGAATGGTTCACGAAGGATGGAGATTTTCAATTATTGATAATGTAAAACTAGTGGGTTACACGAATCAAAACCTTTTAGTCGGATGCACTTATCCCAGTGCTTGTAATTACTCATCTTTAGCTGAGATAGATGACCAATCCTGTTACTTCATTGGTGATATGTGTGATGATAATAATGGAAATACAATCAATGATATGTATTCAGAGAATTGTGACTGTATAGGAGAGGCGTTTGTTTTTGGCTGCACTGATGAGCTAGCGTGTAATTATGATGAAGCTGCCAATAATGACAATGGAAGTTGTTGGTATACCAATCCGGGTTATGATTGTGAGGGAGAGTGTCTAGTTGATCTGGATGAAGATGGTATATGTGATACCTGTGAAGAACTGACCTACGTAATAGTTGATTGTGATTGTGAGTTCATCGACCCTGCAACATACACAGTGTTTTTTATTGATGTTGATGAAGAAAATTGTATAGTAACTGAAGATTGCTCTTGTGAATGCTACAACGATTTTGACGGTGATGGGATATGTGATGAGAATGAGGTGTCTGGTTGCACTTATGAAGCCGCTTGTAATTATAACCCCAGTGTTGACTTTGATAATAATACATGTGTTTTCATAGGAGATCCATGTGATGATGATGATCCCAATACATTGGATGATTCAATTCAAGAAGATTGTGAGTGTGCAGGAACTGTTTACATGATGGTGGATGAACTAGAGGGCTTATCAGTAAATAGTTACCCTAATCCAGCCTCTAATGTTCTAAATGTAGCCCTGGGGGATTTAAATGGGGTAGAGACTACAATCAAGATTTACTCTTCCTCCGGTCAGATTGTGTTTGAAGAACTATCCTCCTGTAATTTACTTATAGATGTTTCTAAATATGCTAAAGGAGCATATACTCTAGAGCTAACTAATTCTGATAAAGTCTTAAGAAGTCATATAGTAATTGAGTAAATACTTGTTGCTGTTTTTAGGTCAAGACGGCACTTGTAAATATTTGGTTAGTCCCATATCCTATATTAATTTAACCATAAATTTATCAAAAGGTAAAAATGAATTTTTTTTTAAAATTAGTGTTAGGATTTTGTGGGTTTGTTTTTTTGAATCAGACTTACAAATTTTACCGCACCAAAACATCACTTTTTTTTAAGCATAAAAAAGCACTAGAAGAGGTCGTTAAATTTGAAAAATCTGTAAACAATTGGAAAGAGTTACAAAATCTAAATCTAAGATTATGTTGGCTAGATACTCTTTCATGGGTTAACGAATCAGAGGGAAGTAATTTTGAGTCAAAGTTTAATTTATCGAAATTAAAAATTCAGGATTTAAGGTCTTACCAAAAATGGAAGCTTAATAATACTTTCAATCGTTTGATTATAAGATTGAAAATTGAGATTGAAAACAGTCTAACTCAAGGTGGATTCACCTTATTCTTGCCTGAGTCAATATTACCTTTTTCAACCGAAATAATAAGAAAAGCATTTCTTTTTCAGTTTGACTGGATTAGATATAATAGCGGGTTTTCTGAAAATAGCAAAAGAATAGAAGTAGATAAAGTTTCAGAATTACAGGCAAAAGTGTTTTTAAGGTTTCGCAAAATGGATTACGATAATCATTTAACAAAAACGCCAACTTTTGAAAGCCATAAATATTTACACAACTACAATCTTGGAAAAGAATCTGTGTCAACTTTCTCATCAGGGAATGACTATGAATATTTAAGATTAATTGATTGGAGAACTGACGAACAATGGATTGAAAGAGCTAAATTTTGGGTAGAGCGTAATGAGACTAAATATGCAATTGAATGCTACAAAAAAATTGATAAAAAAAACAAGAATAGAAAAGTCATCGAAGATTTGATTAAAGTAAAACAGTGAAAAAACTACTGCTAACTTTAATCATGCAATAAGCGTTGCTTACTTAGTAGAAAAAAATGTGAATCAAAAGGTTCATTATAAGTGTGTCCTGTTTCGTTCGCTTTCCAAATAAAAAAAATCACTTAAAATACTTGTAATCATGTAAATTACAGTTAAAGCTCTGTGAATAAAAGTGCATTGGCAGCATGTATAGTCTATAAAGTCACTTACTTTAAATTATGTAATCTTTATTGCCATTCCCAACTATCTGCTAAACCACCCTTACCAATTGCATAGCTCTCTGGCTCTGCTTTTGGAAGTGCAAAAGGAAGTAATTTAGCTAAAAGCTCTAACCCGCCCTCGTAGGCGAATTCTCTCCTCAGCAGCTGCAGTAGGATTTTTACTGTGACTTCAACCATCCTACGCAACAACCCGACCATCCAACAACCTCACAATTCGAGATCCAAAAGCAGCATTACTCTCTGAGTGTGTCACCTGAAGAATAGTAGTTCCTTCATCGTTTAGCTTCTTAAACAGATTCATGATTTCTGTGCCTTGTTCAGAGTTTAGATTCCCTGTAGGTTCATCTGCTAGAAGTAGTTTAGGAGAAGAAATCCTGCTCTACATAATAGCCCTCCAGAATCTTTGTTTTCTTTCCAAGGAGGAGTTAATTAAAGTATTGATAGAGGAAAGAGCCCATTAATTCAGGGATGAATGCGCTAAAAATGAGTCCACCCGCTAATGTGACCTTTAGCCAAAAGCTAGCTCTTGTGAAATGGGCTTTTTTTATGTCGGATTTCCTCAAACTCCAGATGGAGAATAAAAAAGGAACAGCCACTATCATTCCGAATAAAACTCCCCAAATAGCGATGTACTGAGTAGTTATGTAGTGAGTGATTTTTAATAATACGAGAAACCATAAAATCATAGAAACTAACAGTGCTCTCCTTGTCTTATTCCATCCCCAGAGTATAGGAAGAGTTTTGTAGCCGAACTCTTTATCTCCCCGTATATCCTCAGCATCTTTTACTATTTCTCTGAATAAAGAAATCATATAGGCCTGAATGGTATATGCCAAAACGATTAAGGCAAAGAAGATATAAAAATCGGATATGAGAAATGAGTTTTCATTAATATCTGCAGTGGTAATCAGAGGTTGAGTAATTACACTGTAAGTAGCCCAAATAGGAACAATACTGACAATTAATGCCACGATCACATTGCCAAGCAAAAAAGTCTTCTTTAGGTAGAAAGAATAAAACCAAAGTGCACCAGCGATGAAAACAGGAGTAAAAGCATAAAACCAAACTTTCTCTGCCCAGCCTAAATAGATACCTAAGCCTACTGCTATTCCGTTAAGCGTATGGTGCGCGGCCATGGCTACGCGTCTTTTAAGACCTCTATCTATGGTTATTCTTTGAGGTTTATTAATCCGGTCTACCTTCACATCGAAGTAATCATTGATAATATTTCCAGAAGCTGCTAGAAATACCATTACAAGAGTGAGTAGAAAGAAATGACCTTTAGACATATAGCTAATAGCTAAACCTCCTCCAGATTCAGAAGACAATTCTAAGGCCAAGAAGATGAACGGGTCTTGCACGTAGCGCTTCATAGCATACATGGTAACCGCTATGATCAATAGATTAACCGGTCTAGTGGTTTTTAGAAATGCCAGAATAGGATTCATGTGTGTGCGTATACTTTTTCATTGGCTAAGATAACTCCCTACGGTATATTTGCACTCTTTAATCGAAATCAATATGCCAAACATTTCACAAAAGGGTCGCATCATGCCAGCCTCTCCAATAAGAAAATTAGTTCCTTTTGCTGATAAAGCGAAGAGTGAAGGGAAAACTGTATTTCATCTAAACATAGGGCAGCCAGATATAAAAACCCCTGCTGTAGCGCGAGAAAAGATTAAAAATCTAAAGATGGATGTGGTCGCTTATTCTGATAGTGCAGGTATTCTATCTTACAGAGAAGGACTAGTAAACTATTATGCATCTGTAGGAATTAATATCCATACAGAAAATGTAATGGTAACTACTGGAGGTTCAGAGGCTCTGACTTTTAGTATGATGAGTTGTATGGATGCTGGAGATGAAATCATTATCCCAGAACCATTTTACGCCAACTATAATGGGTTTGGAGTATCTGCAGGAGTGAATGTAGTCCCTGTTACTTCAAGCATAGATGATGGATTCGCACTTCCTCCTATCTCGGCATTCGAAGAGAAAATAACGAATAAAACCAAAGCTATTCTTATCTGTAACCCAGGGAATCCGACAGGTTATATGTACTCTAAAGGTGAGCTAGAACAGTTAAGAGTATTGGTCTTAAAGCATGATTTATTTCTAATAGCTGATGAGGTGTATAGAGAGTTCGCTTATGACGGATTAGAGCATTACTCAGTAATGAGCTTAGAAGGTCTTGAGAACAATGCCATAATGATAGATTCTGTATCCAAGCGTTACAGTATGTGTGGAGCTAGAATAGGAGCGGTGGTTACTAGAAATAAGGAACTCTATGGCACTATCTTGAAATTTGCGCAAGCTAGACTTTCACCGCCTACCTATGGTCAGGTAGCTGGAGAGGCAGCACTATCTACCCCTCAGTCATACTTCGATGAGGTAAAAGAAGAATATGTAAACAGGAGAAATACGCTGGTGAATGGCCTAAACGAAATTCCAGGTGTAAAATGTCCTATGCCTAAAGGAGCTTTTTATTGCATCGCAGAACTTCCTGTAAAGAATACCGAACATTTCTGTCAATGGATGCTTGAAGAATTCTCCCATAATAATCAAACCATAATGATGGCTCCTGCGGCAGGTTTCTACAGCACTAAAGGTCTAGGGTTAAATCAGGTGAGGTTAGCCTATGTGCTGAACGAAGCTGACCTTACATCAGCATTAGAATGCCTTAAAGTAGGGCTTCATGAGTATGCTGCTGTACCAGCTTAAAAACAAAAAAAACGCCCTTGGTCATAGATGTCGTAATTCCCGCTTTTAACGAACAAGATAGTATTCCCTTAGTCTTAGCAGATTTAGATAGGAGTCTAGTTCGAAATGTGGTAGTGGTAAATAACAACTCTACAGATGGAACAGTAAGTGCTGCTTTAAAAGGTGGAGCTATAGTAGTAGATGAAACCCATCAGGGTTACGGAGCTGCATGTTTAAGAGGAATTGAGTATGTAAATGAATCTAGTCTTCCTGCAGATATCATCGTTTTTATGGATGCAGATTATTCAGATTATGGAGATGAGGTCGAGCAGCTTATACGTCCTATTGTAAATGGAGAAGTAGATTTCACTTTAGGTTCTAGAGCTTTAGGGCAGAGAGAAAAAGGAGCTATGATGCCACAGCAGCTTTTCGGGAATTGGCTAGCTACTGGACTCCTGAAATTGTTCTACGGAGTTCGTTTTTCAGACCTAGGGCCATTTAGAGCTATTCGGTTAAGTACGTTAAACGCATTGAAGATGGAGGATAAGGACTTCGGCTGGACTGTAGAGATGCAAATAAAAATAGCGAAACAAAAAATACCCTTCATAGAATTTCCTGCACGTTACAGAAAACGAGTAGGAGTTTCTAAAATCACAGGCACGCTTAAAGGAACTATCTTAGCGGGCTATAAAATTATTTACACCTTAATCAAGTATCGATAATATGGAGATCATCCTCATCATATTATATGCCTTTTTCCTACTGTTCATCTTTGCCTATAGTATTATGCAGTTGAGCTTAGCATTAGCATATTCCAAACAGAAAAAAGCGGTCAAGAAGACGAGCTATAGCATGGAAGGTAAAGAATGGCCTAGAGTCACTATTCAGCTTCCTGTGTATAATGAATTATACGTAGTAGAGAGATTACTAGCATCTATAGCTAAGATGGACTACGATAAATCGAAGTTGGATATCCAGCTTTTAGATGATTCTACAGACGAATCATTCGAAGTAGCTGCCGTAAAAGTAAAAGAACTTCAGGCATTAGGGTTTGATATTTCGCATATACAACGGCCCGAAAGAAAAGGGTATAAAGCAGGTGCTTTGGCTTACGGAATGCAGAGGATTAAAGGCGAGTTTATAGCCATTTTCGATGCCGATTTTGTTCCAGATCCATTATTCCTTAGAAAAACCATTCCTCACTTTTATGCTTCAGATGAGATAGGAGTAGTGCAGACTAGATGGCAACATCTAAATAAGAATTATAGCTTTCTAACTAAGCTACAGGCATTCGCATTAGATGCACATTTTACTGTAGAACAAGTAGGAAGAAATTCACTAGGCCATTTCATAAACTTTAATGGAACAGCTGGTGTATGGAGAAAAACCTGCATAGAAGATGCAGGAGGATGGCAGAGTGATACTATTACAGAAGATTTAGACTTGAGTTACAGAGCTCAAATGAAAGGTTGGAAATTCACTTATTTAGAAGATGTACTTTCTCCTGCAGAACTTCCTGCAGAGATGAATTCTCTTAAAAACCAACAGTTCCGTTGGACCAAAGGAGCTGCGGAATGCGCAGTAAAAAACCTACCCAAAGTAATGAGAACAAAACAGCTCGACTGGAAAACTAAAGTCCATGCTGCGTTTCATCTTCTGAATAGTTTTGTGTTTATCTGCATCTTTTGTACTTCCATATTAAGTGTGCCTGTTCTTTTGATCAAGCATAATTTTGAAGGATATGATTCTATCTTCAAATTAGCAAGTGTATTTGTTTCTAGTTTTCTTATTCTAAGCTATTTCTACTGGTTAAGCATGAGCCATTCGGAAAAAGGAGGAATAAAAAGCTTGTTGAAGTTCATCATACGATTCCCTCTATTCTTATCTGTAAGTATGGGGCTTTCTCTTCATAACAGCATAGCAGTAATCGAAGGGTATATCGGAAGGAAAACACCATTTGTAAGAACACCTAAATTTGCTCTAGAAGAAAAGTCGGGAACTTGGGCTAATAAGAAGTACAGAGCTTTTAAGGTGAATCCACTCACCATCGTAGAGGTATTTATAACGCTTTACTTTTTAGCAGCTATTGGATATGCTATTTATCTGGGAGATTACGGACTACTTCCTTTTCATGTTATGCTCACAGTAGGTTTCGGTGTCGTGAGTTTCTACTCGGTCAAGCATACCCAAATGTCATAAATCTGTATGGGAAACATGAGTTCATTTTGGCGAGTGGGTATTGTGTTTCTAACCTTTGCAGCGCACATTCTAGTATTTCTCACAGCCAGAGAAGATTTTTATATGCTTCTCGGGCTCTTTACAGGAGCATTCTGGCTTTACCTATTAATCATAGATGAGTATGAGATAACAGATGTCTTTTATATGGCTATTGCATTAAGGGTGTTTTGGCTTTTTGCTACGCCAACTTTATCAGATGATTATCATCGTTTTATATGGGATGGAGAGGTCACGCTGAGCGGTGATAACGTATATGGACATACGCCTTCAGACCTAATCGTTTTGGCTGAATTCGATACCTCATTAAATGGAGAGCTGTATAAGCATATGAATTCTCCAGATTATTTCTCGGTTTATCCGCCAGTTAATCAGTTGTACTTTATAGCATCAGGTTTATTCACAGATTCTATTTATGGAAGATTATTAACCCTTAAAATCCTCTTTTTTCTTACTGAATTTATAGGGTTATTTACATTATTTCGGCTAGCTCTAAGTAAAGGCGTTGCAATAGGTAAATTCTCACTCTGGGCATTAAATCCATTAGTCATAATAGAAGGAATCGGAAACCTTCATTTCGAAGTGGTCATGCTGACGTATGTAATCTTGGCAGTTGTCTATTTTAAAAAGAGTTGGCTACTGTCCGCCATCTTTTTCGGAATAGCTATTAGTACGAAGCTGCTTCCGTTAATGTTTTTGCCGCTACTTATTCCATATCTCGGATGGGGAAGAAGTATCAAATATGGAGCTGCAGCTGGGCTAACATTTCTAATTACATTCCTTCCTTTTTTAAGCTTAGAAGTACTCTTGAATATTTGGAGCAGCATCGATTTGTATTTCCAAAGTTTCGAGTTCAATGCCAGTATATTTTACATCGTAAAATGGATAGGCGAATTAACAGTAGGCTGGGATATAGTACAAACCGCTGGACCCATCATGGCAGGAGTTACAGTGTTGGTGATCGCTACGCTCAGTTTTTTCCCGCAGAAGACTTGGAAGCTAAGTCTGCCAGCAGCAGCATTAATCGTGAGCACAGTGTATCTATTAATGAGTACCACGGTTCACCCATGGTATGCGCTTATTCCTTTCGGTATTTCATTGTTCTCTAAGCACAAGTTCCCTTTCTGGTGGACAGGATTAATATTCCTCTCGTATTCCTTTTACATCAATGGAACAATAGAAGAAAAACCGTTATTTTTATTCATTCAGTATGGGGTGTTATTCTTCTTAATAGGGAGAGAATTGGTCAAAAAGAGCAGACTGAAAAAGGAGATGAGTGCGCAGGCTTAATGAGTTTTTTATTATGTGACATTAATTAAACGAGTAGTTTCCTTCACCTAAAGTGAAGGAAAAAAGCTGAAGAAGAGTGCATAGATAAGGTAAGATGTCTAGCTGATTCAAGCGGCTCTCTGTTTGGTTTATGGCAATTCTTAGTAGAAAAACAAAGAATAACACGAATCTTAAAACACACAGAATCATCCAGAATGAAAAGGTTTGATGATGATTCAATTGAAGAAACGAGTGTGTTCAATTCTTGACCTTCAATTGGCGTATAGAAACTATCTTTGTTACGCCCATGAAATTCAAATTACATTCAGAATTTAAGCCCGCAGGAGATCAGCCAGAAGCTATAAGACAGTTAACAGAAGGAATAGAAAACGGAACCGAGCACCAAACACTTTTGGGCGTTACAGGTTCTGGAAAAACATTTACTATAGCTAATCTGATAGAGAAAACACAGCGTCCAACGCTTATACTCTCTCATAACAAAACATTAGCAGCCCAGTTGTACTCTGAGTTTAAGCAGTTCTTTCCTGAGAATCAAGTGGAGTACTTCGTGAGTTATTATGATTATTATCAGCCAGAAGCATTTATTCCAACTACAGGAACATACATAGAAAAAGACCTGCAGATAAATCAGGAAATCGAAAAATTAAGGTTGGCTTGTTCATCTGCTTTATTAAGCGGAAAAAGGGATCTTATTATAGTGGCATCAGTATCGTGCATCTACGGAATAGGTAATCCAGTAGAGTTTCATAAGAGTGTGATTTCTGTAGCTAAAGGAGAAACTATTTCTAGAAATAAATTTTTGTACAAGCTAGTTTCTAGTTTGTACAGCAGAACCAGAGATCTGTTTACCAGAGGAACTTTCCGTGTGGTAGGTGATCAGGTAGATATATTTTTAGCCTATGCAGACCATGCCCTTAGAATTGTTTTTTGGGGAGATGAGATAGAAGAGGTATATACATTTGACCCTGAGAGTGGCAGTAAAATCCTAGACTTCGAAGAGACCAAAATCTATCCTGCCAATTTATTCGTGACTGGAAAAGACACCATGGAGAGTGCTATTTGGGAGATTCAACAGGAAATGGTAAAACAAGTAGATTTTTTCAAGTCTGAAGGAAAGTTTTTAGAAGCCAAAAGACTTAAAGAAAGAGTAGAGCATGATTTGGAAATGATGCGTGAGCTAGGTTTCTGTTCAGGAATAGAAAATTACTCGCGTTACTTCGATAAGCGTCAGCCTGGAGAGAGACCATTCTGTTTGATAGATTATTTTCCAGACGATTTCCTTTTTGTAATAGATGAAAGCCATGTTACCATTCCTCAGATAGGAGCCATGTATGGAGGAGATCGAGCTAGAAAAGTAAATTTGGTGGATTATGGATTTAGACTTCCCTCTGCCATAGATAACCGTCCCTTAAAATTTGAAGAATGGCAGGATATGCTGAACCAAGTGGTTTATGTGAGTGCTACTCCTGCAGATTATGAGTTGGAAAAATCTGAAGGAGTAATAATTGAGCAGGTCGTTCGTCCTACGGGGTTATTAGACCCGCCTATAGAGGTGCGCCCGAGCATTAATCAGATAGATGATTTACTCGATGAGATTCACCGAGTGATAGCTAATAACGAGAGAATTTTGGTTACTACACTAACCAAAAGAATGGCTGAAGAATTTTCTAAATATTTAGATAAACTGGATATAGCCTGCAGATACATTCACTCCGAGGTGAAGACACTAGACAGAATAGAGATTCTAAGAGATTTAAGAGAAGGAGTTTTCGATGTGCTCGTGGGAGTTAACCTTCTAAGAGAAGGGCTAGATTTACCTGAAGTGTCGTTAGTGGCTATTATGGATGCAGATAAAGAAGGTTTCCTGCGTAGCAATAGGTCTCTGACGCAAACCGCAGGGCGAGCCGCTAGAAATGTAAACGGAAAAGTAATCATGTACGCGGATAAGATTACGGGCTCCATGCAGACGACTATGGATGAAACGGATAGAAGGAGAGAAAAACAAGAGGCGCATAACATCAAGCATGGAATAGTGCCGCAGCAAATAAATAAAAAGAACGAAACATTATTCGAAAACTCTGGTGTGGTTTCTAGGCCAGGAGATTATAGTGACATCGATACTTCTGCGGCTATAGCTGCGGATCCTGTAGTTCAGTACATGAATTCAGATGATTTGCAGAAAGCCATCCAAAAAACCCAGAAAGCTATGGAGAAAGCCGCTAAAGATATGGAGTTCATGGAAGCTGCTAGATTAAGAGATGAACTAATCGAACTTAAAAAGTTATACGAATCTAAAAAATAGAAATCCAATAACCAGTATCTTGGCATCCTTGTGGCATTGCAACGCTAAATAGCAAACAAATGAAAAGATTGAAAGTAGCTCTAGTTTTAGTAGGAGTATTAATATTGATTTCCTCCTCATGTAACGAGAGGAGAGAGATGAAAAAATCTGCGGCAGATCAGACCGAAACGATAAATACGAAGGAGAAAGAGGCGATTTCTGTTGTGGAAATAGACCCCACATATAAGAATATCAAGACGGACAGCTTTACCCTTTTAGAGTCCAATGTAGAGGGGGATAATCTAATTTTACTTGTACAGTATGGTGGAGGGTGTGAAGAACACGAGTGGAAACTCAAAACGAATGGAGCCTACGCTAAGAGCTTGCCACCTCAGATTACACTAAATTTAGAACACAATGCCAATGGTGATATGTGCAGAGCTCTTTTAACTGACACCTTAGAGTTTAACTTGGAGCCCGTGAGATATCCAGGTACTTTGGAGTTGGACGTGAGAATACTAGGGTACGAAAAGCAGGTGAATAGATATACGTATTAGTAAAACAAAAAAAACAATGAATAGAATTTTAATTGGCCTAGCCGCTTTGGTTTTCATGACGAGTAATGCCACAGGGCAGATTTCTCAAGGAGGAGAACCTTACCAGTGGGATATAAAAGATGTAGAAAGATTTAATATAGACTTCCAGGAGTTCGGAGAGCTAGATATGAATTTAATCGGTCTACAAGATGCTATAGGTGATGCAGAAAAAGACACCCCTTTTAGATTCGGAATAGAGCACGATGTAGCTTTTTCTAAAGAAAACAGTGGTTCATGGACAGAGCTAGATAATGGAGATAAAATTTGGAGGCTAGGAGTAAAGGCTTTAGATGCTACATCTATTTCTTTCTTGTTTGACAGATTCGTTCTTCATAAAGGAGCTGAATTGTTTATATGGAATTCAGAGCGAACAGAGTTTTTAGGTTCATTTAGCTTTAAGAATAATAAAAAGGCTGGAGTATTTCCGGTAAGTCTTTTACACTCAGATGCGGTGGTTATCGAATATTTAGTTCCAGCTGGAGTTGATGAAGGGGAGTTAAGCCTTGGCATGGTAGTTCAGGGATATAGAGCTATAATTAATCAATACGAGGATGAAGAAAGAGGTCCTTACGGAAATTCAGGAGCGTGTAACATAAACGTAAACTGCCCAGAAGGAGCCGATTGGCAGATTGAAAAGAAATCAGTAGCGCTTATTATTGATGGAGGTAATGCATCTTGTACTGGAGCGTTAGTTAATAATACTGCGAATGATGGAACTCCTTACTTTCTTACGGCTAACCATTGTTTAGGGAATCCCAATACCTGGATTTATCTATTTAACCATGAAGCGACAAACTGTAATGGGAGCAGTGGTCCTACACTTCAAACCATCTCATCAGGGGATTTAGTAGCGAGTAATGGAGGGAGTGATTTTGCTTTAATAGAATTAAGTTCAGCCCCACCTGCCAGTTATGATGTGCAGTATGTTGGTTGGGATAGGTCAGATGATGAAAGTGTAACTGCATCTACGAGCATTCATCATCCATCGGGAGACGTAATGAAGATTTGTTTTGATGAAGATAATCCTTACCATGCTAACCAAGGAGGCGCTGCCGTTTGGTACATAGATGAGTGGGAGGACGGTGTAACCGAGCCAGGCTCTTCAGGTTCTCCCTTGTTCGATCAGAATCACAGAATTATAGGCCAGCTTTACGGAGGATATGCCGCATGCAGTGGGGAAGTAAATAACGGGCAGGCAGATTGGTACGGTAGATTCGGAGTTTCTTGGGATGGAAATAGCCCTGAGACGAGATTAAAAGACTGGTTAGATCCGCAAAACGTTAATCCATCAGTTCTGGACGGATGGCCAGAAGGAGCTGTTCTATACGCTCATGACGCCAGTGTATCCATAAATAATGAAATAGAAGGAGTGCTATGTCAAACTACGATATATCCAACAGCTACTATCTTTAACAACGGTGAAGAAAATCTTACTGAGGCAGTGGTAACTGTTCAGTTAAACGGGAATACTGTAGAGCAAGTGAACTGGTCGGGAAGTTTAGCCAGTAACCAAAGCGCAGTGGTGAATTTAAATCCACAGGCATTACAGAATGGCGAGAATACTCTACAGGTATCAGTAGAAAGTGAAGAAGATGAAAACGAATCAAATAATTCAAGCTCGTTTACTTTTAATGCTGTAACCATAGAGAATCCTTCTGTTTTCCAGTTAAACTTAACTTTAGATGATTATCCAGGTGAAACTACGTGGGAGGTGAGCGATGGAACTACTGTTTTAGCCAGCGGTGGTCCTTATGCAGTTGATGGTGCATTGGTAGTAGAGGAGTTTTGTCTTCCTGAAGGCTGTTTTGTTTTCACTATTTATGACGAAGCATCAGACGGACTCTGCTGTGATTACGGTGAGGGAAGTTATACTATAGAGAATCAGTTAAACGTAGAGGTAGCTTTTTCTAATGGAGAGTTTGCATCTGAAGAAACACAGGATTTCTGCGCTTCTGTGACTAATGTCAATGAAGACGAAAATACCTCAGTACAGTTTTTCCCTAATCCTACCTCAGGTAGATTAACTGTAATGTTAGACGAAGCCAATTCTATGATTACTGTTTATGACATTTCTGGAAGAAAAGTAATACAAGTAATGAATTCAGCTTCAGGAATTCTAGAGTTGGATACAGAAAATTTAACTTGTGGAACTTATGTGCTAAGCGTAAGCTCGAAAAGAGGAGATTCTAGAGGAGTATTCCTTAAAGAATAGAATGTTTAAAGTATTTATAAAAAGCCCCTGTGAGTTGAGTCATAGGGGCTTTTTTTGTACGCTAGATTCTTAACCTATAAGTCTTTCTATATTATGAACGAATTACTCTCTGAATTATCTAATTTCCAGCAGATACTTAGTATTGCACTTTTAGCAGCAGTAGCAGTTCAGTTGTTCTATCTATTGTTTTTTTACATCAGATTAGTAGTATACAAGCCTAAGAATTCTCTTGCTAGCCAGCCACCTGTTAGCATAGTCATTTGTGCTAGAAATGAATCAGAGAATTTGATGAACTACATCCCAATGATAATGGAGCAGAATTATCCCTTATTCGAGGTGGTAGTGGTGAATGATAGTAGTTGGGATGATTCAGAGGATATCTTAAAAGCACTGCAGGTACGTTATCCTTCTCTTAAAGTAGTGAAGCTAAACGAAGACCTTCATAGAATGACAGGAAAAAAATTCGCATTAACGATGGGCATTAAAGGAACTTCTCATGAGAGGTTGCTGCTCACAGATGCTGACTGTAGCCCTCTGTCTAATGACTGGATAACCAATATGCTCGCTGAGGTGAAAGAAGGCGAGGTAGTCCTTGGGGTCAGTTTAATGGCCAGAGAAAAAGGCGTTTGGAAAAACTTTTTTCGATTCGAGTCTGTTCATACTGCAGTAAATTACTGCTCGCTAGCATTAGGCGGTTTGCCCTATATGGGCGTAGGAAGAAATCTATCATATACCAAAGAAAAATTCTTTTCAGTAGGCGGATTCAGAAAGCACATGCACATCACTGGAGGGGATGATGATTTATTTATTAATGAAATAGCTCCGAAATCTACGTTTATAGTAAGGCAGGATCTAGAAGCTCAAACAACTTCACCTAGCCCTGAGAAGTTAAGTAAATGGTGGGAGCAGAAGAGAAGACATTTAAACACCTCAGGCCTTTATAAATTCAAGCATAAGCTGGCGTTAGGGATGGAGCCGCTTAGCTGGTGGCTCATGTGGGGAACTGCACTAGTCCTTTTAGTTTTACGCACACCTGCCTTGTTAGTAATTACTCCTATAGCGTTAAGATATTTGCTTCTATATGGTACTTTTATAGCTATAGGTAGAAAATGGAAAGTGTTAGATGCAGTATGGGGTATGCCAATATGGGAATTGGCGTTAAACATCGCTAAACCAGCTGTTCTTCTTTCTAATATGATTTCAAAACCGAAAAGATGGATGTAACTAAAAATCTCTCAGATAAAGGGAAACACGATTATGCTTTAGTTCAAAGAGCAATAAACGACCAAGATCAAAGAGCGTATGCGGAACTCATGGAGCGTTACAGAGATTCTATTTACTTCATGTTACTCAAGATGGTGAATAATACGGATGATGCCGATGATTTGACTATTGAGGCTTTTGGTAAAGCATTTAAAAGGTTAAGTCAGTATACACCAGCGTTTGCATTTAGTACTTGGTTATTTAAAATAGCATCTAATAATGCCATTGATTACATCAGAAAGAAAAGGATTAAAGCACTTTCTCTGGACCAAGGATATACGAATGATGATGGAGATAGCATAGGCTTCGAAGTAAAAGACAGTAGTCTAGACCCAGAAGAAACTTTCGAGAAAAAGCAGAGAGTCTTAAAGATGAGAGAGGTAGTGTCTACGCTTAAGCCAAGGTATAGAGAGCTAGTAGAAATGCGCTACTTCCAAGAACTAAGCTATGAAGAGATTTCTAAAGAATTAGACATTCCTTTGGGTACAGTAAAAGCTCAATTATTCAGAGCTAGAGAGTTTTTATATAACTTAATGAAGCATACTAAAGAATCCATATAATGTCTTCTAACATCAGTTTAATAACTAAATACTTTCCTAATCTTAGTGAAGTTCAGATAGAGCAGTTTTCAGCGTTGCAAAGCTTATATGAGGAATGGAACGCCCAGATAAATGTCATATCACGTAAAGATTTAGAAAATCTATATGAAAAACATGTCCTTCATTCATTAGCTATAGCCAAAGTAAATGATTTCACAGCAGGCAGTAAAGTACTTGATGTAGGAACAGGGGGTGGTTTTCCAGGCATTCCGTTAGCCATACTTTATCCAGAAGTCTCATTTCATCTAGTAGACTCTATAGGAAAGAAAATAAAGGTAGTAAACGCAGTTAGCGAAGAGATAGGACTAAAGAATATAACAGCTGCTCATGGGAGGGCTGAGGATGTCTCTGGTAAGTTTGACTTTATAGTAAGTAGGGCAGTAGCTAAGTTGCCAGTTTTCATGACATGGGTTCAAGGGAAATTCGAAAAGAGATTTCTAAATCCTAAACCCAATGGTGTTCTCTTTTTAAAAGGGGGTGATTTAAGAGAAGAGATTAAAGAAGTGAATACTACAGTAGACGAGTATGAGCTATCTGCTCATTTCGAAGAGGAATTCTTCCAGACCAAAAAAGTACTCTATATCCGTGTTGTTTAGCGCATAAAAAACACTTCCAGTTTCCTGTCTATATCCACTTGTTTAGCGCATAAAAGACCCTTCCAGCTTCCTGTCTATATCTGCGTTGTTTAGCGCATAAAAAAACCCTTCCAGTTTCCTGAAAGGGTTTTAAATCTTATTTTTAGTAGGTGGAATTACTCAGCTACTACTTCGAAAGGAACTACTACAGAAACTTCTTTATGAAGCTTTATTGTTACCTCGTACTTTCCTAATTCTTTGATCGTATCTTCTTTTAAAGAGATACTCTTTCTGTCTATGCTGAATCCTTTAGCTGTTAAAGCTTCAGATAATTGAATGCTGTTTACAGAACCGAAAATCTTTCCGTTCTCACTAGCTTTAGCTCCTATACTTAGAGTTACTTTCTCCATTTTAGTAGCTAATGCCTCAGCATTCCCTTTTATCTTGAGTTCTTTGTGAGCTCTCTGCTTAATGTTTTCAGAATGCATTTTTAATGCAGACTTAGTAGCCATTTTACCATAACCCTTAGGGATAAGGTAATTTCTAGCGAAACCTGGCTTTACATTCACCACGTCATTAGCACTTCCTACGTGATCTACGTCTTGTAATAAAATTATTTCCATGGTTTCTTATTTCATTAAATCAGTTACATATGGTAAAAGAGCTAAGTGACGAGCCTTCTTAATTGCCTGACCTACTTTTCTCTGATACTTTAGAGTAGTTCCAGTTAATCTTCTTGGAAGAATCTTACCCTGCTCATTCACAAGCATAGATAAATAATCTGGATCTTTATAATCGATGTACTTTATTCCATTCTTCTTGAACCTACAATATTTCTCCTTAGAGGTTTCAATATTAATAGGATTTAGATATCTAACGTTCTTATCTGCCATAATCTTAGGGTTTTATTAAGCTTCTGTAGAGCTTTTAGAGTTAGACTTAATTTTAACTTTTCTTTTTTCAGCATAATCTAAATGGTGCCTGTCCATTCTAGTAGTAAGGAATCTAAGCACACGCTCATCTCTCTTAAACTCTACCTCGAAAGGATTAATAATAGCTCCTGGTGCTTCAAACTCCATAAGGTAGTAGAATCCAGTAGATTTTTTCTGAATAGGGTAAGCTAATTTCTTTAGTCCCCAGTTCTCATTTTGGCTGACCTTGCCACCGTTGCTTTTTACAAAGTCTTGATACTTCTTTACTGCTTCCTTTGCCTGGTCATCTGACAAAACGGGAGTTAAAATGAAAACAGTTTCGTATTTGTTTAACATATGTTTAAAAAATTAAATTTTAAAAAGGAGCGCAAAAGTAGGGAATATCTGTGATTTACCGAAATTACTCGACCTGTAAATATCTCTACCAATTGCATTGAATAAAAAAGAGCTACGAAGTTCGTAGCTCTTTTTAAATATGCGGAATAAGTTAGGTCTAGTTTTTAACTGACTTACTGAAGTCAATTACTGAAGGAGTAGCTATAAATATAGAACTATATGTTCCTACTACTACACCTACCATCAAGGCGAATGTAAATCCTCTAATAGAATCACTACCTAAAATAAAGATAGATAACAATACTACAAATGTACTAGCAGAAGTGTTTATAGTTCTACTTAACGTACTGTTCAGTGCCTTGTTAATTACTTCTTTCTCATCTTCTTTCTTGTAGATTCCTAAGTACTCTCTAATTCTATCGAATACTACCACGGTATCATTTATAGAATAACCAATGACAGTAAGAATGGCGGCTATGAATGCCTGATCCACTTCTAGTGTAAACGGTAAGAACAAAGATCCTATTGAGTAAATAGATAATACGATTATCACATCATGTATCATAGCTAATAAGGCGCCTAGTCCATACTGCCATTTTCTAAATCTTAAGAAGATATAGAAGAAAATAATCAGTAATGCTATAATAGTAGCGTTTCTAGCATCTCTTTTAAAGTCATCAGAGATAGATGAATCTACATCTCTAGTCTCAGGGTTAGTGAAGTTAGTAAGCTTCATTTCTTTTAAAGTAGAAGTGATAAGCGCTCTAGTTTTTTCTGAACCTGTGTCTTTATCTTCTAAAAGATAATCAGTAGTAATTCTGATTTTGTCTTTAGAAGTTCCCAAATCTTTTACAGTAATACTGTTTGGGTTGAAAGCCGTGGTTAACTCCTTTCTTATCTCATCAGTATTGACAGCCGTTTCGAATTTGAAGGTGTTTTCTCTACCTCCGTTGAACTCTACACCGTAGTTAAGTCCACCGCTGAATAATGCAACTAATCCTAACGTTACTACTACTCCAGATAAAATGTAGAATTTCTTTCTGTTGTCTACGAATCTGTAGTTTAGGTTAGTGAACCAGTTCTGAGTAGTAGGAGTAGAAAATGCGATATCTTTCTTCTTATCCATTCTATTCCAGAAAATTAATCTAGTAATAACAATAGCTGAGAATAATGAGGTGAAAATACCTATGATTAGCGTAGTAGCGAATCCTTTGATAGCTCCTGAACCGAATACGAATAGAACGATAGCTGTTAAAAGCGTAGTAATGTTAGCATCGAAGATTGCAGAATAAGCTTTTTGGTAACCTTCAGTAAGCGCTACTTTTAGCCCTTTACCCATTCTCATTTCCTCTCTAATTCTTTCGAAGATAAGAACATTAGCATCCACAGCCATACCTAAGGTCAATACTAAACCTGCTATTCCTGGTAAAGTAAGCGTGGCTCCTATAGCGGCTAAACCTCCTATTAATAAGAAGATGTTTAAGACCAGCGCGATATCAGATACCACACCTGCTCTACTGTAGTAGAATAACATGTAAGCCATAATCACTAACAATGCGATGATGAATGACCAAGCACCAGCACTAATGTTTTCAGCTCCTAATGTAGGACCTACGATTTCTGTATTTACAATCTTAGCAGGAGCAGGAAGTGAACCAGCTTCTAATAAGTTAGCTAAATCAGTACCTTCTTCTACTTGCTGAGAATAAGATCCTGTTCCCATAGAGATAGAAGAACTACCATTTAAGATAGGACTATTTACAGAAGGTGCACTATAAACTAAACCATCTAAAGTGATCGCTATTGCTTTGTTTGGTCTAGAAGGATCTCCATCGTAAGCTGCTTGAGTCATTTTACCCCAAGCTTGAGCTCCCTCACTATTCATTTGCATAGAAACTTCTACTCCACCGTACTGGTCGAAAGTTTGTATTGCATTGGTAATAGTTCCACCATTCAATTCAGATTTTTCTCTTCTGCTCACATCATTTAATGCGTAAAGCGAATAGAACTCAGTTCCAGTATCACTCACGCTAGGCTTAGCGTCCCATCTTAAAAGAATATTTTCTGGGATTATAGAAGAAGAAAATAATCTTCCTCCAGAATCCTTAGCGTCTAGTACTTCAGAGATTCTGTCTTTTCCTTCCGAAGTAACTCTGAATAATACAGAAGATCTAGGAATTCCTTGACCATTACTTCCGTAGTTACCCGAATAGGAAGCTATTGGATATCTTCTAGTGTAAATATCACCGTCAATAGTTCTGGTTACAGATACGGAGTCATTTCCATTGGCATCTTTTAAAGGCTCATTTGTACTTAAGTCTAAAGCTGGAATACTATCTGTAGTGAATAGCTCAGCTGTGTAAGCTGACGGATCTTTATACTTAGCTACTACTGAATCTAATTGCTCTAGGTATTGGAACGCTGCCTTTCCACCTACTATCTCAGTGTTTTCAAACACAGGCCAGAATTCTAATTCAGCAGTTTCCTTAATAAGTTTTATAATCCTATCTGGATTATCTACACCTGCTAATTCTACTAAGATTCTTCCAGTAGAAGATTGTCGTTGTATGTTAGGCTGAGATACACCGAAACGGTCAATTCTCTGTCTTAAGATATTCTCAGTATTGTCAATAGCTGATTCTGCTTCGACTCTAAGAATTTCTATGACATCATCATCCGTTTTAGCTGTCTGAAATTTCTCTGTATAATCTCTATTGATAAAGATCTTAGGGAGTTTTTCTTCTCCAGCTACCTTGTTATTAGCCCAAGCGTTAGCAAATAAGGTGATGAAATCATCGTTAGAACTTGTCTGAGCTTCTCTAGCCTGAGCCATAGTAGCTGTAAAAGCAGGAAACTTTGATTTCGCACTTAAATTTTCTACTAACTCTGGTACAGATACTTCTAAGGTAACACTCATTCCACCTTGAAGATCAAGACCTAAATTTAACTCTTGGTCTTTTACCTCTCTGTAGCTATGCCCTAATACAGGGTAAGCTTGACTACCAGCACTATCTATTAAGAATTTTCTCGTTCTTTCCTCCGCTGTCATCGTATTTAACGAATCAGCCTCCGAAGCTTCTATGGCAAAGGCTGCCGCTTGGTCTTCGAATCTACTTGAGAAAAAGTTAAAAGATAATTGGTACAGGCAAGCTAGAACTAGCAACACTGTGAATATCCAAATCGCACTTCTATTTTCCATTGTTTATGGTTTAATTTTAAAGAGCCGCAAATATAAAAATACACGGCTTAATAGGCAATACCAATTTAGGTCTGATAATCAGATATTTAGTAAAAACATTCTACTATTAGCAACCTCAATTGGACAGGTTTATACTCATAGTGCGTAGGTTCCGTTACATTTTTGCGAGACTATTATTATAGTTCGTTAAAATCATTATTCGTTTTTATTTGTAGCGGTGAAATCATGACTCTAGCATAAAAGTATGAGAGGGTTAATTATTTTGGAGTTTTAACTTAGAGTAAATAGATGTTTCTAGTACTTTTGAGATTCATCTTTACGCATAGCTATAATGAAGAATAACCCACTATATATTACAAGCTGTTTGTTGGTCATCCTACTCACTTATACGTCATTTAGTGATTATACCTTTCAGGTAGGAGTGATGAAGTATAATGGGGGAGGAGATTGGTATTCGAATCCTACTTCAGTCCCTAATTTAGTAAAGTTTTGCAACGCTAATTTAAACACCTCTATAGACGAGGAAGTACCTTATGTAGAAGTGGGAGGTCCAGATTTGTTTAATTATCCATTTATTCACATGACAGGCCATGGCAATGTGGTGTTCTCTTCTTCTGAGTCTGATAATCTTAGAATGTACTTAGAGGCTGGAGGTTTTCTTCATATAGATGATAATTATGGAATGGATCCTTTTGTTAGGATTCAAATGAAAAGAGTTTTCCCCGAATTGGATTTTATAGAGCTGCCATTTGATCACCCTATTTATCATCAGAAATACGATTTCTCTAATGGATTGCCTAAAGTTCATCAACATGATAAAAAAGCTCCACAGGGGTTTGGGTTAATCTTAGAAGGAAGGTTAATGTGCTTTTATACCTATGAGTGTGATTTAGGTGATGGCTGGGAGGATTTCGAAGTGCATAAAGACTCTGAAGAAACAAGAACGAATGCACTAAAGATGGGAGCTAATATTATGCAGTACGCCCTAATGGGGAATCAGGATTAATCTTTTAATTTATTATAAAAGAGTTTTTTATAAAGTCTAACGAATAAGGTAGACGCAGCTAAGGTAAGCGTAGCTGCTAGAAAAGATACGTTAGTAATTCCGTAACCATACAGAACAGCAAACACGGCCAGTAACTGGGCTGCTAGATAAATCCAGAACCCTATTTTTTTCTGCATAAACATCAAGCAAACGGCTAAAATGGTGAGGTAATATACACCAGTTTTTAGATCGTAATAAGCCATCCCGAAATCTTGAAAATGTCTGGCAGATTCGATTACTCCTGCACCTATCCAGTCTGGAATCTTCTCTAATATAGGATTGTCACCTAGACTATGGTATAGACTTTTTAGCGTATGAGAAACTTCTTCTTCCCGCATGTCTCTATTCCTAGACAAACGAAAAAGTTGGGCTATACTACTTCCTAAGGAAAGTGCGAATAATATAATAAGAACTATGGAGCGTTTCAATAATCTTGTTTTCTCTAAATCAGATGTCTAAAATAGCACGATGATATCCTCAGTTTATAGTCAGGCTTCTTATTTATCACCACTCCACTGATTAAATAAATTTAATTGGCTCTCAGAGCGGTTGACGAGTTGTTCTAGCTGCACATTATCGAAGAATGTAATAGCTGAACAGACGATGATACATAAGGTAATGTTCCCCATGTGATTTACCTTTAGTTCCAACTTGTCTTCATAATCAATAGCGGTTAAATACTCGGAGGTTAATTCGGTGGTTTCATTAATAGCCGTGAGGGTATCTCCTATGTGAATACCCGAAGTGTCGGCTGGTGACCCTTCTGCTATATCAATAATTTTAAACTCTCCAGAAGCCATTTTCCCTAATTTCATTCCCACCTTAGAAGTGAATTTATTCGAGTTAGGAGAATCAGTTAATTTCATTCCCACTGGTTCTAGAGCAGCGTCTAGAAATGGTCTGAAATCTGAAGTCCCATAAACAAGTTGTGCTCTTATTTCAGAAAAAGAGAGTTTACTTACAGATTCTAAACAATGGAAATAATCATGAGAGGAGTAGCCTTCTCCTTTAGCTCCGAAATCAGTCCAAAGCTTGAGCATGGCTGATGCTAAGTTCTCGCGTCCATTAGTAGCTGTCAGAATCATTAAATCAGAAATAAAAGCGACTAAACATCCCTCAGTGTAAATGCTGGTTTTTCTTCCTGGCGCCCCAGCTAAATAACCGTCTAGCCAAGTGTCGAACGAACTTTCTGCTACACTGTAATTAAATCTCCCTTGGTTTTGGAAATGTCTGTTTAAATAGCTACCTAAATGTTTAGCGTAAGTCTGAAAATTAAATACACCTGAGTTTAATAAGTACCAGTCTCCCATATAGGTAGTAACTCCCTCATAAACATAACCCAGTTCGGAGTAATTTTCCTTTTTATAATCATAAGGAAGCATATCATTAGGCCGAAGCGCTTTTACATTCCATGTGTGGTATAGCTCATGAGAACTTACTCCTAATAACTCTTCGTAAAATGCGCTGGTGAGAAGTTTCTCTGCTGGCCCTAGGGTAATCACTGTGCATTTTTCATGCTCTACTCCATGGTAAGATGGCTGAGCTAAAAAGTGAAACATGAAGAGATAATCATCTTGGGGAAATCCATGAAAATCTCTGATTTGCGCGTTGCAAAAAGGGATAAAATCTGCTTCTATTTTAGTTAAATCTAATGAGTGCTTACCATTTACCCAAATGTGAAAGGTGGTTTTCTCTACGTTAAAAGAATGATGTTCTAGAGATGCAGAGGTCATAAAAGGAGAGTCCATTAACTCATGAACATTTTTAGCTACAAAAGACTTCTCTGTTTTCTCGGCTAGAGGTGAGGCTAAAATGTATTGATCGGGAAGATTTAATTCTACTAAAAAACGATCTACCTCTTCGAATCCGGGCCTGTACATAAAACAATTCACAGGATTTACGTACATGGTTTCTTCATTTAAAAATGTACTTCCACCGTTTAATTCAGCGCTGTAGTAATTATAATCTACATGAATTACAGAATGACCTGCAGCCTCTACTTTCCAACTGTCTTTAGTGGTTTTGGAAAATGGAATGGGTTTCCCATTTTCATCGCTCACCTTAAAGTTCTTTATGTTTTTAGCGAAATTCCCTAATTCATATCGCCCAGGTCTCCAGGAAGGTAATTGCACAGCGAAGTGTTCCGTGCCATCATGTGGAAATTCGGCATGAAACTGAATATACTGTCTCTGAGGATTTTCTTGGCTTAGCGAATATTTTATCATAAGAGGGAGTGATTATTGACCGAGTACTTCTAAAATTGGGTCGCCTGTATTGGCATTAGGCATCTGCACCCCTAAAAGCGAAGCTACCGTAGAAGCGATGTCTTTAATGTGTGTGCGTTTGTCGGTGAAACCAGGGCTTATGCCACTTCCGTAAAAAAGTAGAGGGACATGTGTGTCATAAGTAAAAGGAGAGCCATGACTAGTTCCTGTAGTGGGATAGCTCATCCAGCCTGGTCGAGGAACGATAAGCACATCACCAGAGAATTTAGTGCTAAAACCATTTTGTAACACATGATTCACCCCTGAACTGAATTCAGTATTTACTAATTGAGTTCGGGTAAGCGCAGTATACACTCCTTCATAGCCCAATGCAGCATGGCTAGCTATCTCTTCTAATCTTGTTTTATTAAGCTTATGGACAGTTATTAGAGAGTCATTAAAAAATAACTGGTCGTTAGAATATGATTCTATTAATCCTTCAAGATTAAAAGCATTTTTTAGTGCTGAATCTACCCTAGAGTTAACTTCATCCAGTTTAAAATATCCTGCAGGCATTCCTAGTTTTTTCAGGTAATTGGGATTGTGAACTGCACCATGATCTGATGTGAGAAAAATCGTGTAATTGCCTTCGCCTACCGTGGCATTTAATTCGCTAAGTAGCCTTGCAATTTCTAAATCTAATCTTAAATAGCAGTCTTGTGTTTCTCTAGCCGCTGGAGCAAATCTGTGACCTACATAATCAGTAGAGGAGAAAGATACCGCTAGGAAATCAGTAAACTCATCTTGACCTAAGGCTTCGTTTTTAATACAGTTTATAGCCATTTCTGTAACTATAGAGTTTCCGAGCGGAGAGCCTTTTATTAAATCATACCCGCCATTGCTATCTGCTAATTGACTGAAATTATACGGAAAAGCAGGTTGGAGTTTCCCTGTGAATGGCGCCTCATATTGGTTGTTATCTATAATACTTTCATCATAGTCTTTTTCAGGCTTTAACATGTTCCAGCCAGAAGTCATAAGAGAATCCTTATACCCCGAAGCATTAAATGATCTTACCCAAGCTGGTAATTCATTCATATAATAGGTAGAAGAAATGAAATTCCCTTCATCTCCTCCTACAAACCAGTAAGCCGCATCTGCTAAATGTCCTGCAGGAAGTATAGCTCCTCGGTCTTTTATGCTTACGCCTATGGTTTTAGATCTGCCG